>Ga0099822_1000569_pt1 | contig 35586 bp, 24 predicted proteins | sample CowpeawhiteBW_FD_76839 | JGI IMG/M metagenome (GOLD analysis project Ga0099822, IMG submission 76839) | Root nodule microbial communities of legume samples collected from California USA - Cow pea white BW | ecosystem: Host-associated > Plants > Roots > Nodule | place: USA: California | collected... | reverse complement strand
GTGGGTATGAGGGATTGATCAAGATCAAAGTTGTTGGCCTTCTGGCTGGTGTATTCTGGCTTGGTTTCAGATTTCCCATCCATGATTCTTCAAAAGGATGCCAAGAATCACGTTCTTGGCAGAAAGAAAGTGAAAAGCGGAAGCACAGCAGGTTAGAAACCTGCTCTGATACCATATTGAAGTACCACAACCACTCCTTTTATTATATCCATGAGAGAGAAGATAGTGGCCATGGCTGAGAGCGCGAGAGGAGAAGGAATGGAAGAGAAGATGGTGGGTGACGAAAGAGAGAGTGGATCTGCAGCGAGAGGCAGATACAGTGCTCGTGAGAGGAGCAAGAGAAGGTAAGCAAAACTTTCTATTACTGTTTTTGTTTATCGTTACATTAAAGGGAAAAAACCCAAGCGGATTTTTATAAAAAGGAGAAAAGGGAGTTTTTTACAAAGGAAACCCTAGATTACTGATTAAATCAGTAATCAGCTATAGAAAGGGAAAACGAGAAACCCTAAGGGGTTTTAGGGTTTCAATAGGTCTAATAAAATGTTATAATAGCTTAAATCATAAAATAACTCTTATTAAGATCAATAAAAAAACGTTAACATTACTGGAAAAATAGTCATTCGTGTAATATTTTGACTTTAGTCAAATTGATAACGTCCAAAACTAAAATTAAGAAGAAAATATCAACAAAATTTGAAAATATGAAAAATTTTAAATTTTTACTTTTTAAGTAAGATTTGAAATTTATTAATTTTAATCAATCCAATTACTTTAATGGAATTCTAGATTTTTTTATTTTTTATCCAAACAACATATTTTTTTATAAAATATTTAAAATTCTTTGAAAAGATGATACTTATTAAAATTTTCTGTACAAATACTCCATTAATTCCTTTTTAAAATTTTAGAAATATGATATTAAATATTCCCAATTTGGGAAGAAGATCGAATAAACAACATTTAAGAAAATATTATTCAAGTTTAAAAGATGGTACCTAGTTCATTTTCAACAACATAATTATAAAAAAATATATTTCAACATTTACTTTAGAATGAGAATTTGACGTAAGATATTTAAACACATTGAATTTGAATTGATTTAATTTCAAATTGTTTTATTTTTTAAATGTTTGTTTAGATAATAAAATTCAAATTTAATAAATTCTATTTTTTACTTAATTAATATTTTAATTTCGATATTTGTTGGATTGATTCAAATGTCATAACTTAATTCAATTCTATTTTATTTAAAAACTCAATATACTCTTTGAAGATAATTACATATCAGTTTTCTTTTTTCCTTCTCCCTCCACCTTCATTCACCATCATTAAATCTCCTTCTCTTTCTCTTCTCCACCATCTTTTTCTCACTTCTCCCTCTTTTAGGGTTTCTTTACCCTTCACACTTTAACCATTCATATCTATTGCTATTTATATCCCTTCCTTCTACCTCAATCCTCCTTCTCTCTTTTTCTTTTCAAACTCTTTTATTTTTCTCCTCTCTCAATTTGATTCTTCTCACCTTTCCACGAAAACAATAAAACCTCATATTTTTAGCTCAATTCATTACAAGTGAGAGCTTAAATACCTATTTAAATACTTATTTTAATGTTCAATTTGATTCTCATTTCAGAATTTTCAGGTAAGTCCTGATTTTCATCAATTTTTGGATAATTTGGTCATTTTTTAACGATATTTAAATAGTTAATTTTAGTGAACATTTCTCCTAAATTTTTTTTATGTTTTTTATTCTTTTAATATTTAAAAAAAATTAAAAACTTGACACATCTCAAGTTACTATTATGTCATGTGTCAATGTTAGTATCATGTGTCATGTTGTGTTATTTTTTTTTTCAATTTAATCCATATATTCGCTATTTTTGTTCAATTCATCCTTGTATTTCTTATTTTTTTTAATTTAGTCTCAATTTTGGTTAAATTGAAGTAATTCTATCTCTTTCAAATTGAAACAAATTTCAATTTTTTTATAGATAACTAATATTTTTTTTTTCTAAATTGACATTTTTATTAATTATTTTAAATTTAATATAAATTATTAAATTTAATTATAAATTGAATATAATTTTTAGATTCAATTATTAAATAGAACACACATATTTAAAATATTATTATAATATAATTATTGTTTTCTTCTAATAATTATATTTTAATATTTTTAAAATTAACATTAAAATATAAAATATTTTAGATTTTAATATGTAAAACAAACAAAAAAAATTAATTTTTTATATTTAAATGTCAATTTTAGAAATGTTATTATATTTTTCTAAATCATTTAATAACTATATTCTAGTAATATTTTAAATAATTATATTCTATTTAATAACTGAATCTAAGAATTATATTCTATTTATAATTAAATATAATAATTTATAATTAAATTTTAAAAAATAATTAATAAAAATGTTAATTTTAATAAAAATATTAATATCATATTTATAAAACAAAATATAGTCTCAATTTAAAAGGAATAAAATTGTTCTACTTTAACCAAAGGTAAAACTAAACTGAACAAAAATGACGAATGTAGAGTCTAAATTGAAAAAAAAAAATAACACAACTACAAACTGACATGTGACACTGACACATGACACAATGATAATTCTAAGAACTGACATATGACACTCCTTAATCGATTTACTTCATACTAACGAATTAATTACATCAAATCAAATTTTTCAAAATAAGAACCAAATTGAAATAAAAAATAATAAAATGACCAAATCAATGTTTTGACACAAAAATAGATACCAAAGACATAATTTAACCTATCATTTAATGACCTTTGCAAAACTTTTCTTCAAACCAACTGTCTTTATTCAGAGAAAACACAAACTCAAACGCTCGAGCATATCTATATATTTTTCTAAAATAATAGAGAAACATTTATCATAATGTAAATATAGTTACCAAAAAATAGTAAGGACAAAATTGTAGAATAAAATATTTAATACCGAAAAGAATAATTAGAATTGATAATATTAATATTAAAATAAAAAATAGTTATCTAAAATGAGAATTAGAATAAAATTGTACAGCGAAACGTGTTCTTTTGAGAATTGGTATTGTAGTACGAAATTTCCAACTAATAATCAATTTAAAAAAAAAAACATCATTCACTTAAAAAATATTAAAATAAAATTCAATATGTTTTTTATGTGAAAATTAAAATTAAAATTTTAGACTGATTTAATTTATCATTATTGCATACATTTAATCATTTTACTAAATTTTATTAAATTCATTTAGCATTTTAAATGCTAAAACTAAAATAGACTCAAATTTTAAAGATACACTAATCTCAGTTTTCAATGTATAACTCATAAATATATAATTGTCAAAAGTTACATTAAGAGAGAAATTTTATCGAAAATTGTATCACCAACAATTTATATGAAAAAACAACTTAACTATAATTATTCATATTAAATTTCGTTAAAATCAAATAAAAATAAAATGTTTTAATAAAAAGTATTCTAGAAAAGATATATTGTACTAATTTCAATCTAAAAATATTAAGAAATGATTTAACACACACAAAGAACTTTCTTTTAAAATATATCATCAATGAGTGATATAACATTTAGTAAATATTACACCAATAACAGCAGTTTTTAATTGAATGTTACATTATCAATAATTTTATACAAAAAATAAAATTATAGATTCAAATGTTAAATTATAATTTCATATCAAACAGATTACTTACGCTAAATTTAAAAAAAAAAAAGTAAACAGCAAAAATAAGATAAAGCAATTTTTATTGTAATATAAATAAATATATATATATATATATATATATATATATATATGTGTGTGTGTGTGTATTATTTCTTTTCAAATCCTACCTACGTGAACAAAAATTTCTCTAATAAATACATAATTTCAATTGAAAGGTATGAAACAATGTATTATTTGATCAAAATTATCTATACATAGTGTCTAAATCAAACTAAGTTCAAATTAACGATCACAAAAAGTTCAATTAGGGAGAAAAACTTTAACCAAAAACACATTTCATAGCATTTTCAGAAGATATAAAGACTCAAATTTCTCACCTTATTAGCGTAAGCCGAGACTTGTCGATACCCTTTTCACAGATGCAACTGAGCTTGGCAATGGTACGTGAAACTATTTAGCATATATAATGCTTGACCTATTTTCTAAATCAAGCTGTTACATAATTGGAACACGAAAGGAGAGAAGGTATAACCCACAGGGCACCTCATCCAATATGATCCTCATAGTTAGTGCCATGAAAACGTAATAAATCCATAGCTTTTACTATCAGTGGTCCTGTACTCTAAACGATGACAAACTTGCACATGTTTGCCACTACGTGCATTTTAGAAAATAATGCAATCTCTTCATAAAAGGATTGCAAGTAATCTTCGTGGTTTTTTGTTTTTTAATCAAATGTGGTAGGAAAAACAATATTTGTCTCTAACCTGCACTTCTCCAATATATAGAGCAAAAACTTATTAATATATCATGAGTCAGACATGAAACGAGGATTCACGTCCTCGCAAAACACAGGACCACTGATCACCGGTAACCAATCATTTATCCAAAAATCAAAGATAAACCAACAAATGATTCCATGTACCAAATGCAAGACATAATTAAAATCAGTGTTGAAGTATCCTTCAACCAAAAGAAGGTGGTGCACCACAAACCAAAAGTGTCTAATCTAAAGAAACAAACTCAACCTGAAAACTGTATGAAAGCCAGTGCCGAAAATAACAATCCATCATTGCTAAGTAAACTCCAAAATAACCTTAAGAAACAAGGTTGTCATTAAGTGATAAAGAAGCCAGCTGATCAGCAGCACCGCCAGCCTGCTGCTGCTGGGCAACATTCCTTAGGACATCCATCGCCTCAGCCACCTTTGCTTTCAGCGCTTCTGGTGACTCCAGCAAATGCAGAACTTCAGTCTGGTCCATCTCAAGAAGCATGCCTGTGACTTTTGCAGCATTATCAGGCTCTAACTGCTCCACAAGGGGGTAAAGATTCTCACCCAGCATCTACAAATATATAATCAACAATATAGTTAGTTACAAGGCAATAGATGATGTTTGGGCACATTAAAATTATTACACTGATTCAAGTTTTAACTACATAAACATTAGAGGGAGTGAAAAGCTTACCGTCCTCTGCTGCTCTGGAGAAGCATTAGCCAGAGCCGATGCCAAAGCCCCAATAGGAATTTGCTGTGAGAGTGATGCATCACGAATTGGCATCCCACCCACATCATATGGAACAGAAAACATACCCCCAGCAACCCCAGGCATAGGAACATCAGGAATGCCCCTGCCAGGAGGATATCGATAGACACGTCCCCTAGGAAGCATCTGCCAATCTCAAAATTATCAGGTAAATGCTCTAAACAAGATAGATGATCCACAAAATTATGAACAAAGAATTGCCCCAACCTGCTGTGGCATCATTGGAACTGGCTGCTGGGACTGTTGGACTGCACGCCTTCCACCAGGGCGCTGACCCTGTTGTCCCTGCTGAACCATTGGTACAAAGAAATTTGGCACAGGAGCTGCACCTGGCCTCATACCAGGCACAAGTTGTTGTTGATAACCAAATCCGGGCTGAGAAAAATTTTCTTGGTCAGATAGGAAAAAATGATCATGAAATTACTCCATGGAGTAAAACAAGTGTAAAATAACAAGCATCATTCAACATTGCACCAATTTATGTCTATGTAGATAGACAGATTAGAAGAGATTACCTGAGAAGGAATGATAGCAGGAGGGCCTTGGCCGTAAAATATTTGTTGACCAATACCTGGAGCACCTGGAGGATACATTGGCACACGAGGACCAACAGATGGTGGCATTCCAACAGGTCGCATTTGAGCAAACTGAGCCTGCATAAAGAAATTATTCCAACATGGAAACATATTTACAGCCACATATTCAATAATTCAATAATGAAATACAGTGTAAAGCTAGTCATAATTGAATTTATAACCATTTGCAAAGCACAGCAACATAGTCTGTGTCATTGATCTCAGATAACCTGAATTCGGCATAGGAAATATAGTTGACACAAAAGAAAACAATTATTCAAACAACCCACAATAAGCTCCAAGAACAACTATCATTATTGTAAGATTAGTTGGAAGAAATGGCAAAAACATTGTGTGTTCGTGAATGAAATAGAGAAGACAGAGGACTGCAAAGATTTAATACAGCATCGTTAATACATAATTCCAGCAACAGAGACAAGTTGAGATAAGATCAGCAATTAAAAATAAGCCATACCTGCAGTCTAGCTCTTCTATCTTCTTTCCTTTGGGCTAGAGTCACATAGAGAGGTTTACTAACCACCATTTTGCCATTCATCTCAGCGAGCTACCAAAATATAAAGCAAACCAAAAATCATTTTCAAACTAATAAAACCAAGTATTGCTTTCACGATGAATATAACCTACGACTTACTGCTCTAGATGCCTCCTCAGGAGTTGAGAACGCAACAAATCCTGATCCACGACTAACGCCATTTGGGTCCCTCATAACCTTTCAAATGTAGAACACTTAATACACACTATATAATAAACAAAGATTTAGTGCCAAGCCAATTATACTATGTACCTTGCAAGAGGTGATGGTACCAAAAGGGGAGAACAGCTCCTTAAGTTTATCATCACTAATGCTATCATCCAAATTTTTGACATACAAGTTTGCCCCTTGATATTTATCAGCAGCTTCTTTCATGCTCTGCTCAAATCGTTGTTTCAACTCATTCTCCCTTTCAGATTTCTTCTGAGCTTTTCCAACGTACCATTCCTTATCCTCAAATTTTTTGCCATTGAGAGCCTCAACAGCCCTAGCAGCATCATCAGCATTCTCAAAATTCACAAACCCAAAGCACTTTGATTTCCCATCTCCATCCCTCATCACTACAGCACTAGTAATAGTTCCAAATTCACCAAAAATTGTCTTCAATTCATCATCACTAGTCGAATCTGCTAGATTCTTTACAAAAACATTATTGAATTTTGCCTTGTCAATAGCACTCTCTCTCTCTTGCTTGCGAAGGAAGGGTCCCACATACACTTGCTTATCATTCAACAGCATACCATTCAGCTTCTCTATGGCTTTTTGGGCAGATTCCTCATTATCAAACTGAACAAAGCCATATCCTTTTGATTGCCCAGATGAATCCGTTGCTACCTTGCATGAAAGGATATTCCCAAATGTAGAGAAGGTATCATGTAATGCCTTGTGGTCAATTGCCCTATCCAAATTCTGTAACAATCCACACATTGAAAAAAAAGAAGTGAAAAAGACAGTACCAACTAGGGCATGCAATATAGAAGCTTCGCAGAAATCCCTCCGTTACCAAACAATAAGGAAGAACCAAGACAGTTATACCTTGATAAAAATATTTCCTGCCCCACTTTTCCGGATACTGGGATCACGATGCGAATACATAATACGGATGGGCTTGTTGTTGAGAGGAGTGAAATTCAGAACATCTAATGCTCTGGCAGCTGACAGGCAGGAAAAATGTCAGAAATATCAGATCATATATATAACAAACATGGGGGGTGAACTTATGGTTATCACAACATGAATAGAACAAGAGAAAGTATAATTCAAGCATAGGAAATTACGGGAGCAGTTCAACAACACAAAGTTTATGGGACTAGAGAGCCAAAAAGACAACTGAAGAATCAAATCACGATTATTTATGATAATGATAAATCAAGAAAACAAATCTCCTGATGTAGAATGGTCCTGGCCATTCAGCCAATAACACAAGGGAGTATAGTAAGAACAGAACTACCCCAGAATATTTAAATCATGCATCCGGCGATTAAAATAATGATAAATATATCTTATTTTGAACGAGCAGTTATCAAAAGACCAACTTCTAAGAAATGTATGATATGGTGTGACTATATAACCCAATCAAGATGACCATGAATCCAAGATATGAATCAAAAGACAGAGATTAACTACGAATACGATAGAAAATAAAAATATAAATATCAGATGACGAACAGAAGAGAAATTCAAATCCATCTTTTCAAGTGTTAGGGTATTAAGGGTCTACACCTACCTTTTGGAGATCCATCAATTTACAACTATATTCAAGTTCTCTGCAATATCCTACCAAGGTGAGATACACAAATATTCCATCTCTCAAATTTCAAAACTTATCAGAAAGTATTTAGGAAACTGGCTTTGGATACTTTAAATTAGCAAAACAGTAGCTAACACAAGGACTTGGAGAGATTCCAAAAACATTAAGACAATTCATAGAGTTTTAGCAACCGCAGGATTCATACTGTAATTATTATATTAGCTCATGTTTTCCGAAAAGTATCCATTTATGAAAAGAAAATATGTCGGGGTATATTAAATTCATCCAAGCAGGGCAAATGCGTTTTGACTGATATTTTCATTTATATATAAAAGAATGCACCCTTTCCCCCAAACAATTTGATACACAAAGATTTGCTTGTGATATAGCATGCAAAGTTCCTTTTCCCCACGGAAGTTTGTCTTAATTTATAAAACAAGATTCCATAAGCAGAGGAACTATCGGCGTGCATACCATACCTGTTTGCAACATACATGATCAACTTTAATAGAGTGATAAATCTCACCACCAAAGTTACAAACATCAAAACAACAGACCTACTTCACAAGAAGCTCTTGCAAAAAAAGAAATTAAAGGCATGCCACGTTAATTAATTAAACAATAACAATTCTTCATAAAGTAAATAGGGTAATAAATTCTCCAGCTGCTTTCACGGTATTCAGTGTCGTCCCCACTTAATAAGTTACACCATAACAAAGCAGTATACATAACTATTAGCAGGGATCGACTTCCCCCAGATAACTAACACTAACACAGTTACAAGTCAAACCAAAATTCAAAAGAAATTATTAGGGTCTAAAACAAGGATAAAGAGCAGTTTACAAAAAAAATCTAATAGCTTTAATGAATCCTCCACGAGAGAACTAACACTGACACAATGACGAGTCAAGCCACAATTTAAATCCAAAATTAGGATCCAAAACAAGGTTTTCAATGCTCCTGTGATAGTGCCGGAAATTGTGAACGTATCCTGCTAATGTAACCACAATTGCGGCACTTTGAATTTGAAATCAGGCATAGGACTTCTATTTAAAACCAATCCATTCATTCAGAAATAAGATTAAGCAATCAAATTTCATCATCAAATCAATAGGAAATGATAAAAATAAAATAGGAAAGAAAAAACCACAATCCAATGCACACAGACCAGTAACAGGAACTATACACCCAAAAAAAAAAAAACTAACCATCTTGAGGGTTGCTATAGTTGACATAGCCGTAACCGAGCGATCTTCGGCTGGTCAAGTCCCTGCAAACCCTAACAGACACGACTTGGCCCAATTGATTGAACAGGTCATACAGCTGTGAGTCCGTGACGTTGGGGTCGAGATCTCCGACGTAAAGCGACGTCGTCACGAACTGGTTTCCTCCAGCAGCAGCAGCAGCAGCACCGTTGGGACCGGGCATCGCATTCTGAGGCTGAACCTGAACCTGAGCCATCCCAAGCAAAAACAACAACTACACAAACAAACAAAAACTGAATTTTTCTCTTCCCGAAAAGAAATCCCTAATTTCCTTTTTTTTCCTTTTTTCTTTTTTTTTCTCTTCCCCCTCCTCTTGTTATTGGGAACAATAAAACCCTAGGAAGAACAGAAAAGCTAGCTAGACTCGGGTAGATGCACGAACAATAACACAGACTTGAGAGAAACTCTTAATTTTTTTTGTTTTGGGTGCGAGAAAGGCGAGGAGAGGGAAGGGAAAAGAGAAACGGGGGTGGATGCGCGGCGGATAAGGAGTTGCCGCCGGCGGAAATCACGGCGGCGCGTGAGGGTAAGGGGAGAATTGAAATAGTGAGGTAAAGAGAGAGAAAGCGAGAGAGCAGCAGATACTGCGCTGGAAAAAGGAGTGAGAAAGGAAGAGCGAGAGAGAGGTTATAGGTAAAAGCGATGTGGGTAAACCCTAGCACAATCCAGCAGAGAGATCTGAACCGTTGGATGAGTGAGGATGTGGGCCCGAGGCAGGGATGCGAAGGTAGATAAGGATTGCGAGAGCAGAAAGGAGAGACGAAAGATGAAGAATCTTAGGTAACCGGTAGAAAGAGAGAGAGTGTGAAGAGTGATGATTTACCGCACAACTCAAAACAGTTACACAACAGTGACGGGCCAGCTCAAGCTGTTTAGTTCACACTACCTCTATTTAATTCCATTTTTCTCTTCAAATAAAATGCATCCTAATATTTTTTTAATTAATTAAATATTTTATTTACTTACACACTAAGAATGAATACTCAATTAATTCATACGCGGTTACTTTTAGCTTGTTAGGGGTCCTAAATTTATGTTACTTCCTTGACCGGAAAATTCTTTCATCCAAATTTAAAATAAGTTTGTTAAAAAAAATAGCCGATTTTAACTCTACTCAACTAAGCTTTCAAAAGAAGAAAAAATACTTTGTATTAAATAATTTTCGTTTAAAAAATATTTACTGAGAATTTTATTTTTGGGTAATGTTGGCTAGTTTATTTAAAATATAATTAATATGTTTTGATAATTTTTTTTCTTTGAATAAGTAATAACACTTTCAAAATACTCGTTGAAGGATATTTAATGTGTTTTATTGGCTTTAATTCTAAAAACATATTTAATATCTTTTATGTTATTAATGTAATAAATGTTTTAAAACATTTTTTTTTCATCTCTGGTTGTTTTACGAGAAGGCTCTTTAACAATACCAAAAAAACCAACATCCTTCGCCTGAAATTTTTTAATTATTTAAAAACTACATTAATTATTTTTTATTTTAATATAGCAATTAATATTTTTATTAAACTTGTTCTATGTGTTTAATAAATTTCCGTTTAATATGTGAATAATAGATGTCATTAGAGAGAACGTAATGTAATTAATGAGATGTTTTAGTAATATGAGAACAAAGAGTATTAAATAATTTTGGGTTTTTAATATAATAAATACTTCTTATTATAATTATTCCATTATTTTTTTATTTAAAACAAGAGGATAAAAAACCTAATACAAGTGGAATCTGCTACCAAACATTCACAATAAATGTTGGAAACAACATCACATATCAGTCACGTCAAATATATATGAACCCATGAAATGACTCCTTCATGGTTATAAATCTACTGAATATTTTACCACCAAATGGTTACACTGTCAAAACCTATTTTTAGTAATTGAATAGTATTCTTAGAATCAGAATAGTTCTAATTAATTATCTACAATCATCTCTCCCAAGCAATTTTAAGGTCATAATAGATTCTACATAACTCAGCAGCAAGGACAAAGCAAGTACTAATCCTTTTTGAGAATTCCCATAAAAATTTCGTTTGACCACTCCTCACACTTGTATTTGCTGCAAGATATAAGGTGCAACTTCCTAGCATCTTCCTTTTCACCCCAACACTTTTTATCAAAGTGGTTGTAAAATGGATTTTGCTCTAAGTTTAACTCTTCCCACAAAGAAACCTACTTTCCATGATCTTTTTGATTAACCTTATCCAAAATTAATTGATCGGTATATGTGGATGGCCATTTATCTTGAATCACAATAACAAGGTCATTTGTAGACGCAATGGCTATCTCCTCAACCATATTATTAAGAACTAGTTTTAAACTTAATTTAATTTTATAAAATCAATAAGTAAGATGAGGTTTTGATGAAAAACAAAACAACACAACCAAAATAGCAAAGAATGCAACGAATATAATTTTTCATAACTTGCAAGAATATATGAAAAACAACTACCAATAATAACAATAAATCACCAAAATCATAAATAGAGACACCAACATTTTTAATGTTCAAAACCTCTTAAGGTAAAGGTAAAATCCAGAGTCATCCACACTAAAGAAATAGTTCTGCTATGATCAACAAAAAATACAAAAGAGTTTTAATCAACTGCACAAAATAGTGCTAACATCCTGTCAAACAACAAAGCAACAAAGCTTGCAAATAGAGAACAAGGAAGATAAAGAAAACATAAATATACAACTACAGTGCAAATTTAATATCTCCCAATTCATACCTCGTATCAATGATCCAAATGGTTAGAATGAAGAATAGGATGTCTCAAATTTGCTATCAAATTTCCAACACGATCCAACAGTGGACAAGTCTATAGTATCAATTTTATAGTTGCAGCTCTTTGAAAAATGTGAATAGTTTTCCCTCTTCCTCTCCCTCAATGTGTTGGTGTTCTAAGTGAATTATGACTCTTCTGTTCTTCTTTTTTGTTTGTCTCTTTTACTTTTCAGCCCCTCTCCATTAGGTTAAATGAGACATCAAGTGACATTCTCAACTTTTGGGCATTTTCTCCATATACGAAAAAAGCCTAATACCCAACAAATCTTTCCCTCATAACTATGTGGAGAAAACTGTCAAACAGGCGATCTCACAACAAACTCCAAACTTCTTTCTTGGCAATGCTTTAGTCATCATATAAGCACTATTATCATCAATATGAATTTTAGTCAACTCCAACAGCTTTGCATCCAAACTATCATGTATACAGTATACCTTACATCAATAAATTTGGACCTAGAATGAAAAGTTGGATTCTTACCAAGATGGATAATACTCTGGCTATCAACAAACAATGGATAGTTATCCTGCACAAAGCCAACCTCCTACAAGAATTTCTTTAGCCATATCATCTTTTTGCATGCTTCAATAACGGTAATGAACTTCGCCTTTGTAGTAGACAATGCTACACACCTATGCAGTATTGATTGTTAAGTCATAACTCCCCCTACAAACTTAATCAAATAACCTGAGGTGGAATTCTTGGAATCAATGTCTTCAGCCATATCTAAATCTGAGTCAAATTAGGCTTATCACCTCCAAAATAAAGCTTTATATCAACAATACCATGAAGATGTGTCAAAATCCATTTCATAGCATTTTGATGCTTTTTACCGAGGTCTAACAAAAACTGACTGATAATACCAATAACATATGCAATATTTGGTCTAATGCACATCATTGCTTACATCAAACTGCTCATCACAAATGCATAAGGAATTATACTCATATATGTCTTTTGAATTTCATTTGAAGGACTCTGTTTAATTGAGTATTTAAAATGAGTAGCAAGAAGAGTGCTCATGACCTTAGTATTTTCTATATGGAATCTTTGTAGCACCCTTTTAATATAGTGTTCTTATGATAGCCAAAGCTTCTTTTCTTTTCTATCTCGAATGATTCTTATACCAAGAATTTGTTTAGCAACTCCCATGTCTTTCATGGCAAATGACTCATCCAATTACTTATTCAACCTATTAATTCTAGAAACTTCTTTCCCAATAATAGGAGAATAATAAAGTTAGTATCAAAAATTTCTTTAACAAAGATACAATAATCAGAAGTAGTCTTCTTGTAGCCTTACTCACATATAAAAGACTCAAAGTTCTTATACCGCTACCTCGGAGCCTACTTTAAAATGTATAAACTTTTTCTCAACCTACACACATAGTCTTCCTTTCCTTTAATTTGAAAGCCTCAAGGTGTTTCATATAAATCTCTTCCTCCAAATCACCATGAAGGAAAATTATCTTCATATCCACCTGCTCAACCTCCAAATCAAAAGTAGAAGCTAAATTTAGCACAATTATGATGAATGACAATTTCACCACAAGTGATAAATCTCATTAAAATCAACACTTACTTTTTCTGTTTGAAACCTTTTACCACTAATCTAGCCTTGTACTGTGTAAATGTAGAGCTAGCATCTTATCTCACCTTGAAAATTCACCTAATTTCCAAAACCTTTTTACCTAAGGTTGTTAAACTCGACAGTTTCCATAAACTTGGGTGAGTCTGGTAACTCGGATAGTAAACTTGTTAGAGTTTACTTTAGATATAAAAAGTATTAAAATATTTATAAATAATATAAAATAATCTTGTTATATGATATTATAAAAAAAATATTTTTTATCGTAATATTATTATTAGTTGATCATATTATATTATTAAATATTTTTTATATTTTGTTAACTAGTTTTTATAATAAATTTAATTAATTATACATATCGTATTTAATATTTAATATTTAATATAATACAAAAAATGCCTGAACTTTGATATGTGAAGACTTTAAGCCTAAAAGCCAATAGAAACCCCACCATACAAATTTAATCTTCCATGATTCCCTAAGTTACTTGCGTAACAATCTTATGAGCACGATAACCTTATGAGCAACAACCTTGCGAATGTAGCAAGAAGACAGCATAGGAAGGTCGCAGATCACGAGCACCATCGCAAATGTGAGCACCCATGAACGCAAGCACCCACAATGAAGAGTGCTTCAGAAGAAAGAATGAATAAGGGGGTGAATTAGAAAACACTCAAACCCTAATCCCAAATAGTTTTCTCCACAAATGCGCTCCAATTGACCGTTTTCGTTTAAAAGTGTTTTTCTCATTGAACTCGCTAAATCATTCCAAACTCGCGAGTTTGGCCGAATGAACCAAGTTTACATCTGATTCTACTTAGTTCATTTGAAAAATGAGTTTACTTTCAAGTTGACTCAGAAACCATGAGTAGAAACGTAAACTCATCCTAGTTAATGAGTTAACTCTCAAGTTTGATAATCATGTTTTTACCCTTAGGCAAATTCACAATGTCATAAGTGTGATTATCATGTAGAAATTTCATCTCATTTATTGTTGTTTTTCTTCACTCTTTAAAGCCTCTTTAAAACATCTAGGTTCTCCATCATCATTCAAGGTTATATACTCATCAGAAGAATACCTTATAGAAGGTTATCTCTGTTAGACCTCCTAAGTTGGACTTGAGGTAGTTTAGGTACATCATCAATATTTTCATCATGTGACATAGAATGCTCCTACTGGTCATCATCAATAGGAACATATAATCCACCTCCAAGTTGTTGATCATCAACATCATCATGTTGTTCACCAGGTTGAACATTACTTTCATAATTATCCAAATTGTGAATAAGCAACAACATAGGATCAACATCAATCAGATTTCAATGTTTTTTTAGTGTGACCTTCTCCACCTTATCAATGTTCTCAATGGTTTGTTCTTCCATGAATTGTACATCAAGGCTTCTGACAAGCTTATTCTCAATAAGATCATAAAATTGTAGCAAAATTCATCCTCACTGATAAGGATGCACTACTACCTTGTCTTCACATCCAACTTGGATCTTTCATCCTTTGTAATATGAACAAATGCATTGCAATTGAAGACATGTAAATGATCATAGCTTACATTCTTACCAAGCCAAATTTTATCTAACACTTCATTGTCCAAAATAGTAGTAGGAGTGATATTGATAACGTGCACCGTCGTGTATAGTGTCTCACCCTAAAATTGCTTGGGTAATGTAACATTTGATAGCATACATCTCACCTTCTCAAGTAATGTCTTGTTCATCCTTTCAAATAAACCATTCAACTTAGGAGTTTTAGGAGAAGTCTTCTAACGTGCAATATCATGTTGTTTGCAATAAGCATCGAAAGGTCTACAATATTGACCACCAATGTCAATACGGATACATTTCAGCTTCTTGCCTGATTGCCTCTCAACCAAGGCATGAAATTGCTTGAACTTTTCAAGTACTTCATCCTTTCGTTGAAGTGCATATACCCATAGCTTCTTGGAATAGTCATCAACAAAAGTAACAAAGTAAAGTGCACCATTGAATGACTTTACCTTCAACGGGCCACAACTATCAAAATGCACAAATTGTAACAACTCTGACTTCCTTAAGGTTAGATGCTTCTTGAAAGATACTATAGTTTGCTTGCCAACCATGCAATGAGAATATCTCTCAAATTCTGCACTTTTTAACACTTAAGAACATAGTTTTTAACTAAAAATTTCAACCTTTTTTCACTAATATGTATGAGCCTTCGGTGCCACAAATATGCTTCCATATTCATGGCATTCATAGTGTCTTTTTCAACCAAAGCTTTTGTCTAATACAATTTGTAAGACCTGGGAAAGTATTAGAATAAAGAGAAACCCACGAGGAAAAGTGATGGCTTGGTAAAGATTATTGATTTATTTAAATTAATTATTTTAGTGAATTATAGAATGTGGAATAATTATTAGAGTGATTTAATAGAGTTTTTTATTTATTTAGATTACTTATTTAAATTATTGAATGGGAAATACATATGTTTATATATTTGTGGTGCGCTTTTCATTCTCAAAATGCATTTGGTGTAGTGGTGGATTTTTGCTTGGCATTAAAAGGGTGTAGGTTTTGATTCCTCTTGACTTAGGAATGGGATTTTTTTAAATATCTTTGCTATATTTATCTATCTCCTCCTTTTGTTAGATTCTTCCTTTATTTTTCAATTTCTTTTTCGTGGTTGCAATATGCAATATACATATATTGTTTTAACACAACATTTAGTTTTAGCTTTTGTTCAGAAACACTTGGTACCACCCACACACAAAACAAGAGCCATTTTTATCTTGTTTATTTTGAAATCGTTGTTGCCACTTTTTCCTTTAAAGAATGGAAACGTCTTTTGCTATCATATATTATTTTCCTTTTTGAATAATAAAAGCGGCCAATATCTTAGATTTAATTTTAGAATATTAACAGAAAAAGATTAGGAATGAAAGGATTATAGGTCAAAAGTTAGGGTTTTAGGAGAGGAGAGAAAATACTCTAGTGTTCTAAGTGTGAGAAAGGAGAGAAAATGACGAGGCAACAAGGAACCGAGAGAAAATGCAGAGAATGGAGGTATAGGTTGGGAGACGCTTTAGAGAACTTGCGAAATCAGGTAGGGGAAGTTGAACTTTGATCTCTCTTTGCTTGTGATGGTTGTTTTACGTATGTGCTTGAAGGTGGGCATGAGCTTATGGAGTGGTAATGAGTGTGATTCATGTTGTGTTTTATTTCTGAATAAGTGTAGAATATCCTGGGGGACGTTAAACCTTATTTTTCTTATTGCTTTTGATTTTTGTTGGTTTGGAGATATGTGTATGTTTATACTAGCATGCTACACGTGGGGTTATGTCGTTTTTGTTTCTGATTCACATTCTCACCTTTAAGCTTGCCTACTATGTGGTTCATTTTGTGTGTACATGCATGGTTCTCGTTAGTTGTTGCCAAAGCATTTAGGTTAATGTTGGGTTCCATTGTTTTGTGTGTCGTCATGTGTTTCTCTTGTAGTCATACTTTATTGGGTTTCTTTGGGTTCACGTTCGACCTCACTTTAATTGGTGCTTTTGCTATTATTATCAACGTGTGATAGTGGTATGTGGAGGGTGCTACCAAGGGGTATCTATTGGAACCGTGAGTAAGGGGTAGATGTGGTGCGGTTTTGGTTCTTTGGTGTGGTGCATTTCCGCAGATGTTGGTTGGTCTCTTTAGAGACCCTAGCATGCATAAAGAAAGATGTCACGTTTAGGGTAAGTTGCATATGGGGTCGTGGTTGGGTGTCATTTAAGTGACTTGCAATGTTGAGTGGTGCAAGCGTTGGTTTTGTTTTAAGCAAAACTGAATCACTCTCAGTTAGTGGGGTTGTTACAAGTAGTAGGGTCTTGGGTTGGGTTTCACCTTAAAGGAGTTGTTGGAAGAGTGGATGCTTTAAACTTCACTATAATCACTAGTATAGTCACATACATGGGTTTTTCTATAGCTATATTTCTTAACTTGCGTGAATTGTAGGTGCAATACCTTTCTTTTCTTAGTATATTATTTTTAATCCAATGTTGGGAAGCATTTATGTTCTAGATTGACTTTTCTTTTAGAGTGAGGGCCACTTATAACATTAATTTTCTTCTTTATGATTTGGGTGTTATGCTTTCTTCCATTGGTTCGCAAGTGGTGAAGAAATATTAGCATTGTTGACATGATTGGTTATAATAATGTTTATAGTTATGAAATTATATATATATATATATACACGTTAATTGGGTGGTAGGGATAACTTGGTTTTATTATATATATATATTGGTTTTGGTATTATAAATCATTAAAGTATATTTATTTTATATATATAAATTATAAAAGGTCATGAAATCCAATCCATCTTGTAGGGACTGTAGTGGGGTATTCACAATTTTGAATGTTGTTGTCACTTTTGAGTGTAACATAAAACTTGTTCTTGTGATGAGTGATTTTGTATAGTGCATACTTACCATTTTATTTGGTTTTTTTGTCTTTGACGAGCAGGTTGGCTCGAAGGGTGTTTAGATGTGGCAGTAGTTTTGTCAACAATCTTTAGCTCACATGTGTTGCATGTTGGAAGTGTTTTCCTTATTTGAAGACTCTTTGTGGAGTTAAGTTTTAGTAAGGTTTCCATCATACCTAAAGACCCAATGTTTAAGCATGTTTACTATGTTTAAGTATTTTAGTGGATGTGATGTTGAGTATTATGTGAAATGTCTTATTTCGCTAAATATCGGTTATATATCAATGTTTATGATTAGCTTACCCCTATTTGTTTATGTTGTGTGTTTGTTGTGTGTGGGATAATCATATGACGCGTGTGTTATATGGGAGCAGATAAAATTGCAGATGATTCTGACATGGAGTAGATTGACGAGAGAAAGGGATGGACTCGGGATTTATGTTCATTTTTTTTATTAAGTTGTTAAATTACGTATTAAAGACGATATAATTTATTTTCAAGGTCGTTGTTATTTAAAAATTTTAGACAATGGATATTTGAACTACATTTTTTTTAATAGATTCAATTATGAATTTTTACTTAAGTTCATTTTATCGATAATCATTTCTGCTAAAAGTGTTCCTTTTATAACTTTCCATGACATCCAAAAATTGGGGTGTTACACAATTTATCTTATTTTTCTCCTCTAGCCACAACCAAGTTACCTGTGGTGAATTTTCACTTTCCAGAACCAAAGTTATTATCATACCACCACCATTAAGCATATGCACAAAGATTAAGTTAAAACGGGCATTAAGAGCATGTTTGACTCCTCTAATCAATAACTGCATTCTCATGTTGGTTTGCAGGAAAACATCACCAACACCAATCACCTTAGACAACACCAATCACCAGAAGTGTAAGAAGTGAAGAACTCTCTCCTCGGTGTAGCATGCAGTGTAGCACAACTATCAATACTCCACATGCTTTCATAACATACAAGATTAATTACCTCATAGTCACGAAGAAGAGCAAGATCACCACTTGTAGTTGTAGTAGTGACATGATCATTATCATGACCATTCTATTTCTTCTTGTCCTTCTTGCCTTTGTTGTCTGTTTTCCACTTAAAATAATATTTTTGAATATGTCTAGTGTAAGACCCGAGAAATTTAAGTGATTAAGTAAATAATTATTTAATAAATACGGATAGTGGGAACCTTTATGTCATTTAATGTTGGGGTTTATGACGTGGAAAAGTACTAGCTCAAATGGTTAAAAGTACTTAGTTATTATGAATGAACGAACTTGGGTTTGAGTCTAGTATATGCCTTTGTATGTTATTTTAATAGTTTATTAATTTTAATGATATACTTAATCATGATGAGTGATTATAAATTCTTAGATGTATAGGAATTATCATGAATTGGTTGAATGGTTATGCATTGACTTGATAATGGTGTGGTTATGTGTTTAAAGCTTGGCTTATGTGAAATAAGGTTCCTTTTTGCTAAAAATTAGAGTGGGAGGTGAGAATAATAGGAAGTTAAGAGTGAGGTAGAGTCCTTTTGATACTTCTAATCAATCTACACTAAAAAGAGAGAGCTAAGAGGGTATTTGGAAGCCACTGAATGTGGAAAAATTAGAAGGTGTCAAGGAGTGAGATTTTGCTATCATCAAGGATCATAAGTTTTGCAAATTGGAAGCGAGGAAACCAGGTTAGGGGAGCTGAACCAATACTTGATTGTATTTATCGTAATTTCATGAATAGTATGATGTATGATTGCTCTTCTATTCATTCATTCTGGATTTCTTCACGTTTCTAAATTTTTTCAGAAACCACCTAACGGCATTGAAGACTTGTCAAGCAACGCATGAAATGTGAACCCAATTTTTGGGTTAGGGGTATGAACCACCTGGCGGAACTATTGTTGCCCTTTTTGAGTCCTGTGATGTGTGGGATACTTTGGGTGCTTGATAATCTCTTGATTTGGTATGCGGGTTAATAGAAATTGAATTATCATGCTCTTACTTTGAAGATATATTAATTTAGTGATGTTTTTCATTGTATAATGCGTGAACATAATGCCTTTATGATCAAATTCTCCTTGTGTTCGCATTTCTGGAAAATTTCCAGAAATCGTCTAGCGGGCCTCCAAAGTCGCCAAGCGACTCATATTAAAACATTCCAACTTCTGGGTTTCTGGTAAGAATCGCCTGGCGGTGAAGAGTTGCTGCCAGGCAATGCGTGTTGGTGTTCTTTTGATGAAAAAGTGTTGTTTTTCGTACTTTTTGCGCAACAAGAACTGTCGGACGCTGGTTTTATACTGCTAGGCGTCAGGTTCCTGACTTTTAGGCGCTAGGCGCCATCGTTTTTCTGGTCTGCACAGTTTTTGTAAAATTGCATTTCTCGATTCGTTAACTGTCGATTTAAGTAAAATTTTGACAGGTGGTCCATAACATGTAGTTCTTCACTTTGAACGGTGGAGATTTTATTTGAAGATTAATAGCTAGAGATATATGTTACTCATGATTGCTGGTTTGAAAGTCTTTAAAATGCATGAATAAATTCTTGATAATTTCAAGTAACTACTAATGTGGCATGAGTTGGAAGCATGATTGGGTTATGTTGTAAATCTATATGAATTTGAATGTTCCTTTGGGTTAATCATATGTTGAGAATTGGTTTATTGGTGAATGCATGTGTATCAATATAAATTAAATTATTGCATAAAAGGTGTGAAGTGCTATATTAATTTACATTTTCTTCTTCTTCAATTGAAAAAGTTTTGAAACTTTTCCCAACTGGTTGAGCTCCAAATACCCTATTTCGAAGCTAAAGTGGTTGGAGTGTTCAGCCTTGAAGATGTAGTGGGTTCGTGGCTTCAATGTTAGAGTTGATGGTTCTAGCGGACACTACAAGGGCGAAAGAGTTGGTCCTTGTATTCTGGTGTTCATATGTGAAATAAACTAGTAAGTTTACGAAATCCTCGTATTTGCCTGTTTATTTTGTTATGGTCTTCACATATGCTAAATGTGGAAAGATTTGGCGATACACTCTTGTATTCCAATTAGTGGTAATATGAAATACTTGTATGTAAGTTATTCATAATTACTATGAAATGAACCATTTTGTTACTTGTTATATCGTAACTCCAAGGCTACTTTATTATATTTTGTGTGATATCAATTTTGTTTAAGTAAAGGATTTTGCTAAGGATCAAACTAGGTTCTTTAGGTTTTTCGCCTAGACAACATAAAAGTTGAGTCAACTAAATGTGCAAATGGGGAGAAAGGAAGAGATTCAACATAAGTATGATTAGATTAATTGATTCTTTATTGTGTTTGGAATCAGTTTATGATTTAATAAAATCTTATGATTCACAATAATGAGAATGAAATTGAAACCTCTATTGTGCATGAATTCAATGTTTTCCGAATTGATTATACATACATAGATTTGGGTTGTGTGAGGTGGAGAAATGGGGAATGGATTAATTGTTATTGATCTTGCGTAGATGAATTTGAATTATGATTTTTAAATGTAATATTATAACATTTAATTAATAAAGTTTCTCATTTTAATCTATTTTCTTAGAGTTCATATTGTTTTGAGATTGAATACAATTTGGTGTGGAATGATTGAATATGAATTCTAGGTTAAGTAATCATCATCTCAAGGGTTAATTTTTCTTTGATTTAGATAAACATGAAATAGGATATGACAATGATTATTAGAATTTCTATTTCTGATCTCAAGGGAAAAGCGATTTCCTGTCGACAAACGAGAGAGAGTGAAAGTGAAACTTAGTTTTCTCTTTCAAATGCTCATCACCCCGCGTCCTTTCATTTCCCTCGTCCGGTGTGCATTCTACTTTCCACCATAAGCCATTCCAAATAATTGCAAATGAAAAAAAAAAAGTACACCTCAACTACCACATAAGGTGGGTCAAAAAACTTATTTCTTTTCTTTAACTATTACAATATAATTTAACAAGCCAAAGCCAAAGCCTCTGTATTGAATCTTGGAACATCACCTATATTTCAAGAAATTACTTCTAACGTTGTTACCATCTGGCGTCACCAGCTTAAGTAAATAATACGGTTTTGGATAGTGCTGTACTGATATAATTGATACTCAGTCACCCGATAAGCACCCCTACATCAAATAGAATTCAACATGGGTAGACTCCACAATTTGAAATATCATCTATATATTTAATATGTCTAGAATTCAGAGTAGGATTTAAATTTTGAAGTGGTTATTACATTTTAATTTCGACTGAGCTTTCGCCTTTCTGCTGAAAGGATGTATCAATTTGCGTTGCGATATACAGGGAAATCTTTCATGCAAGGGTACATAGATTTCAGCAACGTTTAACCAGTTAGAAGTATCAATCAAACTACCATAACATTTAACTACAATAACTATGTTATTAAGTATATATCTCATAGCATGCCTTCAGCTTCCCTATTTCACAAAGAATTATTTAGAAAAAAAAAATGCGCTATCAACAATTTTATTTTCCCCCTTTTAGCTAAATTTAAACAAGAAAGCACGCACAGAAATTAAGTGTTAACTACAGCACAGGTGTGTCATGACGAGGTGTTATAAGTACCCAAAACAGGTGGAGTATACATGAGATTCACGAACCTCGTCTGCCCGAGAGGCTTCACCAACCTACAGTGGCCTTCCTACCTGAAAATACATTTCAGCCTACCTGTTGATGATTTACACGCCTCAACCGTAGTCCAACATCTGCATCATGATCTTGTTGATTTAAGCCCGTACCAAGTAAAATAGTGTCCTGCAATTCTGTAGAAGTTCCTGCTTCATTTGCTTTCTCAACATGTTCTCCGTAGTTATGCAACCTTCGGCCAATGAGATACCGGTCATCACGTATTGAGTTATGGAGATTTGTGAACCAGACATGGAATCTCTTAGCACAGAAGCACAAGAAACTGAAACAGAGGCATCCCAACCATGCAAACCGATACACAGCAGAATTGATAACCAACGGATACCCAAGCACTGGAAATACACCTTTGGCCAAAACATAAGGTACACATAATGCCGTCAGCAACTTCATTATGATCGGAAGTACAATCTCCCGAAGAACCCAAAGACCTTGCAACCTGGAGAACCCATCCTCTCTCACCCTCTCAAATTTGACTCGCCAACTTTCATCCACCAAAGGCATCATGTGGTCCAACATAACCTAATGAAAGAACCAAGTCAACAACGTAAAAATAGCAAATAGACACATTCAACTCAATCATGTCACAAACGTTTGGGAGATACACAATCATTTACAAACGGGACGTCACAAATAAATTTAACACATAAGGGAACAGCAAAAGGTGACAACTCAAATTGTTAGTTTGTTAAGAAAAGATTTCCCATATTCGTCAGCTGAATGGAAATTGATCATCTGAAATTCGCTCATGGTAAACAAACTAAGTTGTAGTTCATCAACTAAATATCCAAGTAAAACGCTTTCCTCTGATTACAATTCCAAGAAACCAAGAAAACTCACTCAGACTTTCCCTCTAAATTCATTCTTACCAACCTACTATAAATCATTCAAAATTCAGTATTTATCAACCCTTGCGAATTTGACCCCACCCCCTTAAGTTCACAATACCCTATTATGCTTTAATTTTTTTTTTGTCTACCAGAAAATGAAGAAACATACCATGCACCCAAAAAAAATTATACCAGAAATATGAAGAAATGACCAACCTTTACCCCCACAATGGTGTTAGCAACATCAATAAAACATGTCATTGGCATTATATACTACCTTCTTTGTGATTTGAAGCCAACACTTACAAACCAGTCCCAAATTCCCCAGCCCAGATTACAATGAGATTTAAGTTAGGTTGTCAGCAACTAGCATAAAACTTGGTTAGTCTTTCATGGCAATAATGGATGAGGAAACAAACAAGAAAAAACGTAACAAGAAGTCTTGCACTAAGAGTGGTTGGGGCTACATGAATCACATAATGCCATTGGGGTGAAAATAAACATATACGAGAAAAATATTCCAGAGAATTGATAGCATAAATACTGATGCAGCAGGATAAATTTACCCAAAATAGTGTACAGCAGCAGAAAGATTTTTCTCTTTTTTTATACGCAAAAAGGAGGTTATATAGATCATATCACTCAATATATTTTGTACATACCATTCAGTATTTAATAAACTTATAAAAGTTTTGTACCAGAAAAATTAAAGCCAGGAAAAAAGATGATAATAAAAGGAAACAAACTCACCAATCTAGTCCATATCTTCAGGAATATAAGGCCTAATGCCCAGTCTTGATAAAGGAGGAATACTGGACTTTCATCCACAGGAACTCTCATTGGCACAATCACCAAAAGCTCAAAGAGAAGACCAATTAGCACTGGGATAATGAATATCTGACAAAAAATAGGAATTAGTATACTTACAAGCAAATACAGATATATGCAAAATCAAATGACCAGCTTCAGTAACACAGTGATTAGCAACAGGATCATCCTTACCCATATAGACAGAAGTGCAGAACTCTTCACCAGAATACCACACCATTTCCATACTTGGCCAAACAAAACAGAAGCTCTCCTTTTTCTTATCTGTTCAATTGAGTATCTAACTCCAGCAACAGCAGTCCAGATTACATAGCTTCCAATGATAAATGCATACAGATCTGTGAAAACAAATAAGGTCATAAACACATGAAAAGTTATAAAGCCCAGTGACTGAAAAGCTAGTTCAATCATTTACATACCATTGCATTTAATCCCATGAGTTATGGGAAGGCGAGGAATAAAATTGAAAAGTGCCCGGCCAAGTGAAATTGGTACAACTATCAGAGCAGAGTTGAAGACCAGGAGTGTCATCCACGCAATCACCAGCAAAAGAACAATGCGAAGCACAAAGGCATAACTGCAATAGCAAAATATTTAATTAGATGGTGACAGGGTAACTAACAACAGCTAAAACAAGCATATGCAAAGAAACTGATGACTCTGCTAGATTTCAATTAGAAGGGAACTCACTCAGAGTCCGATTGCTCATCATTCTCATAGTCCTCTCCAGAATTCAGTTCTCCCACTGTACTAATGGCCCTGTTTTCGCCTGCAAATGGCATCAAGCCCATATCATGCACTCCAGCATGTACTACTTGTAGCCTTTCTTGCCTACCTGGCTCTCCATTTCCATTATCTTGATTTACACTGTCATCAGGCCTAGGCAGTAAGAAATCAGTCAAACCAAGAGCCCAACCAACAGCAGTAAACCAATAGCGCAGTAGGGATTTTATAGTTGTCCTCAACTTAAAATGCTCAATAGCAAATGGGATACAAATCTGAAAGAGAAGCATGTCAGCTGGAATTTCAGTGAATGGATCAGATACCCTGCAAAAACATTCATATTCACAATTTAAAAATGTGATACAAAATCCATGGAAACTACCAAAATTGATTAAGGGGCTAGCTTACGATATGTCAAGTGGGAAAATCGAAGGTGCCATCCGCATGGCAAGTTTGACAGGCAAGAATACCAGCATCACAATCAGACTCCCATAAACTGCAACAGATAATAGAACCCTGCGAGCATGTTTGTGCACAGGATCATCTATAAGATCACGAAATGGATTATAGTTTGGATCCGCAGGGTCCCGGAGGAAGTACAAAACTCCATTACGTAAAACCTGCCATTGTAAACAAACAAATCATGTGAAACGGTGAATAACAATATAAGCAGGGCTTTAAAAACCATATCATGTGACAAGAAGTTACCCCTCTAAGAAGACTGACAAATATGCTAATCTGTAGCATGTACACAATCCCAACAACCCAATGGACCAGTGAGCTTGCTAAAGGGGATGCAGAGAAGAACTGAACTCTGTGAACCATTGTCTTCCCAAACATCTGAATGGTACAAACATCAAGCCACCAACCACACATCAAGGGAAATACTCCGAGCTCAATGATTAAGAGGAAAGCAACCTTAACCATGGTCATCAAATGCTTCATTGCTGCCAAAAACTGCCTGAAGAGGGATGGTATGGTCTCTGCAATAGAAGCAATGCCATAAAACCTTCCCATGGTCAAAGGTTCACCCTTTGTGTAACGAATTAAAGCAACAATCCCAAAGTAGCAGAAAATTAGAGTAAGTATAAAAACATATCCAATAGCTAGAGTAGTAACATCAGAAAGCCTCGAAGCTCCAATCGACCCTCCTTTCAAGATAACAGCTGAGGCAGATGTTATGTTGTTTGACATTTCACTCAATTCACTAGCATTCGCTTTCACCATTTCTGCAACCTGACCAATTGGCCCACTTTCTTGAGTTTCAGATGACAAGTTCTTAACAGCTGTTAATGCATTCTTTAATGTAATATTTGCCAGAGAAAGAGACGTGTCTGCAAGTGGGGCCACAGCTGACAACACAGGACCACTAGCAGTTGAGAAGAACCAGGATAGGTAATGGAGTATGATACGACCCAAAGAGAATGGCACAAAGATTACAACACCAAGGAAAATCATATTGCTCGCCAGCACCTGCTTAGAGGAAATAAATTCAGTTTGAAGTAAGAAATGTGAGTTGCAAATTCATTTTTCCAGAGAACAAAACAAGACGATTTCATACAAAATTAATCAGAAAATGCAACAATTTAAAAAGCATAAGAATTTCTTTGGTCAGTAATAAACAATGAACCCTAAGCATAGGTAAATGATTAGAGAAATATTTATTTTCAGTTAAATATAGTACAATTTAGACTACACATAATAGCATCAACAGAATGATCAATCAACATAAGGAAAATAAAGTGAACTACAAATGCTTTCTTTAATGATAAAAACTTCATGCCACAATTGATTTTGAGTGAACAAACTTATCAAAAAGTAGAATTCAAATCCAACTCAATCTTATAAAGCCGAACCAACTTATAAGGTTAGATTTGACCCGTATATATGCTATAACTTGGTTATATTTCTAGTTAATGTAAGATTTCCAACACACCTCTCCAACATAAGATTTCCAACTTGTCATCTTAAGAATGTAAAATCTAAACCTAACTCCACCCCACAAAACTAGCTTATAAGATGAGGTTTGCACCCACTTATATATTGAGGTTTTGTCATATCTCGAGTTAATGTAAGATCTCCAACAAAACCATTGAAAATCATGCAATTACAAGTTCCAAAGTACTTAATACTTATAATTAATATTAAAGAGACAACAAATTTTAACGAGCTTATATCATATGAAATCCTTTCATCCACATGGAATTACAAAAGTTAATTATCAAGGGTGCATCTCATCCATTACCCCAGAGAAGCAGACCAAGAAGATCATGTCTGCATACATAATATAAATAATGGCTGGGTAGACAGTAGAGCTTGTCTACCTCAATAATCTTATACATTTTGATAAAGACTAAGTAATAGAATTTAGTAATTTATTAAAATTCATTAAATCAGAAGTTATTTAAAAATGAGTTGAACCTATGCAGTTTTATCTTTTCAAAAGGCTTCCCTCATCAAGGTCAGTTTCAATAAAATCATGTTGATAGACTTACAGTAAATGCATTTTCAACCAAATGAAAAACTGGACCCTGCATGCCAACAAGTTCATCAAAGGGAACATCTTCTGCTCCATCAGCATCATCCAGACCATCAAACATCTGTTCAACATGTGCCTCAAGTCGTGCAGCTTGCATCTCCCACCGTGCAGCAACATTTTCAGCATTTCTTCTAATGACTTGGCCTGCACCTGCAATTCCTTGCGCTCCACCAGCTTCTTCACCATTCCCGTCACCATTTGCATTTCGATTAGCTTGTACAGGAGGTCTTCTAGCCATTCGAGCACCATTTCTGTCCACTTCATCTTCTCTATCAGCATCCTGACCCCCAATTTCTCGCAAATGCCTAAAGTAATCTCTCAAAGAAGTGGCCCCAAGAAAAATGAAGACAATGCTTGCAGAAAGTAGAAAACCATGGAGGCAATCGGTCAAGATAACCGCTGTCGATAAATGGCTTAAGAATAACCTCTGGGCTTCACCTAAACTCCTCACAAAAGCTAACCGCCATATCCAGAATGTTATGAAAGGTATAATTAAGAGCCACACAGATAGCACAAAACTCAGGCGCAAAAAGAACTGAAGAACATGGCATGCTTTCATTGCCATTCCAACCACAAACTCTTGAAAAGGTAACCTAGCTGGGGCATTCTCAGCATAAACAGGAGAGAATGAAAATGCATGCTTGCAGACCTGCAGCACATATGAAGCACATTTAGAAGAAAAAAATTTCCAATAAGGAAGAAACAGGTACATAAAAATGGTGCAAGGAGGGATTAATTTACTTTTGACAGATTTTGGAATAGAAAACCTACCATTTAACATAGCATTTGCATAATTTACAAAAACAAATCTATAGCGTGCTTAATTAACTCCTGTAAGACCAAGAGTGATTTTTTTTTATTCTCTTTTTGTTTATGCTATTAAGTTCAAAATTGCAAACTGAGGTGCCTCAGAAACCGACTTTAGCTTTCAACTATAAACATTAGGCATAAACGGGTAGAAAACCTACTATTTAGCATAGCATTTGCATAATTTACAAAAACAAATCTATAGCATGCTTAATTAACTCTTATAAGAAGATGATTACTTTTTAATCGCTTTTTGTTTATGCTATCAAGTTCAAAATTTAAAATTGTTGTGCCTCAGAAACCGACTTTAGCTTTCAACTATAAACATTAGGCATAAACGGGTATAATACATTTCCAGCATTAGCCGTTCAATATTTTAACATGAAGAGTAATCTAACATATGACAGCCCTTTTGGTTTCCACTTTCAATCATCCTTAGCAACAAAATGACAAATTAAGAAATTTCTGAATCTTTAACTTCATTACTGGACAACTTATTCCAGCACAAGTTCCCATAAGACCTAGCTTCATTCATAAAACAGAAGCAGTACAAAATACACGCTACTCTACGATAAAAATAACTATTACCACGTCGTTTACACAAGAACAAGTCCCAAACACAAAAATATTCGGATCAGAAATCCAACAAAAACATGTTAATTCACGTTGAAGATCGGATAGGGTAAAACCTCGCATTGACGCGCGTTGCTGTGATTAAGCCACTGAAGGAGACAATCCTGATGCACAAATTTGATGCTCCCGCTGCAAGCGCACGGATACCGAAGTGGATTCTCGGCGTCGCCAGGGTTCCGGCAAATCCGGCACACGTCCTCTTCCTCCTCCTCCTCATCATCGTACTTGGCTGGCACAGCTGCCGTTCCCGTCACCGAAGAGGTAGACTCGATCTCCTTTCCCTTGGAACCGCGCGGCGACGAAGCGGAGGAGGAGGAAGAGGAGGATGAAGGGGAAGACGACGACGGGGAATTGGCGAGTGTCTCGACGGGGATGGGGCCTCCGTCGAGGGAAGGAGGTGGTTCGTGAGCGATCTCCATGACGGTTTGGACCGAAACGGCCGGGGACCGAGTCGGCGGTGAGTCAGGGCGGGTCAGGGAGAAAGTCGGTGAGGGCGAGAAAATGAAGGAGAGAAAAAAGGGGGAAAGAGATGAGAGAAAATGGAGAGTGATCGAAGATTTTGCCGTGGAGATTTAGGGTTTTCCCGAGATTGCCCTCGTTCGGTGGTTATAGTATATTACGCCAATGTGTAGGTGTTGGGTGACGTATATGGTCATGTGGGTTTTGGATCACGTGGCACCGTCTGATTTGTTCTACCTATTTTATGGTAATGCTCGACGCCAAAATCTATGTATCAAAATATTAATTACTAATTCTTCAATATCATTAAAATTATGTTTTGACTTTAGGTTGATTTTCTTCGGATAACGATTAATATTGAATGAATCTTATATTGTTTTAAAATATGCTTTTAATTATTGTATTTTCTGTTCAAGTATTGGTTCGAAATATTAATTTTGACAACTAATTTTATCTATAACTTTATTGATTAGGACCACCTTCATTGAATTTTTGTTGTTATATTGAATTTTTCTTAACTAATTTTGATAATGATAAAATTACATATTAAAAGAATGTCATATTTTCGAAAGGTTAAAGAATTGATTTCACAATTAAAAATTACTGAGGTATCAAACTAAATTTGATTTAAAATATAAAAAATCTCTAAGTTACGTACATAGAAAATTGAAAGTGAGAGAATGAAAACAGAACAAATTAAATAAAAAATGAAATTGTACGAATTGAAATATATAAATATAAAACATAAAGATAAAATATTTATTTATTATTCATATTTTATTTTTTATTTTTTTATTATATTAGGGTATATAAATATTAATAAAAGCTAATAGAACAATTAATTACGAGTTTAAATACAATATAAATGTTATAAATATTAATAAATACATAATATATGTAAACTTTACTATCAATTATATTATAAACAATTAATTACAAGTTTAAATACAATATAAATATAAATGGCAATGAATTAATGATCGTTGATATGGAGTTATTCTGATTCATATGATTGACTATTCTAAAATTAAATATTTGTATTAATTATGTGTAATTCTTAATTTATATACTTTAGGTTGCATTTGTGTATGTATAATTATGATTGATTAGTTTTCATTCTCTTTTGTTCTCCGTTCTCTCTTCTACCTCTCTTTATTATAAGTTTTATATTTTCTGACATGTTATCAACACGAGGATTCTAACCAATTGAGTTAGATAACAATTTTTTTTATAGAGTAATACATGTTTATATATATAATATTAATTATTTTTCCTTTCATATTTGTTGCACTCATTTCTCATTATTCATTTAATATAAGTTTGTTAATATAAATTTATTTTATACATTATAAACTATATTCTAACTATATCAACAAGTTATAATTTTCTTGTAAAATAATTAAGGGTCTTTAGAATTCAAGATTCTCACACGATAAAACATAATAGAGCACTAACCTTGATCCATAAGAGATCCTGTGAATATGCGTTCTTCAATTTGTATTCTTTACACCGTTTTTCAGTCTATCTCTTTGCCTCTCTTTTCTCTTCTTACACGTTCTTGATTGGTTACTGTGAAAAGAACCTTATGGTCAGAGACAGAACTCCAATCCCTTTTATAAACCAACATTCATCATAATAACCAATAAGTCTTTAAATTTTATTAAATCACAATTGGGCCATCATAATATTTCAAATGAGTCACTAATAAAATTAATTCGTCAATTAATTCTAACATTTCTATCTTTTGTATTCTTCATAAGTCAACAAATGTTATGCATTATGTTAAAATCTTTATATATTTATAGAATTATAGATTTTTTTTTGTTCACTTTTTATGGTTACATTGTTTATGACAAATTTATTTTTTTTATCGTTTTTGTCCCAACCACACCACGAATATACGATCCTCAACAACCTTCAAGGCCGACCACTCCAGACTAAGGGTTACCCTTTATGGCACACGACCCTCAACACCCCTCAGAGCTGCCTACTCCAGAACGAGATTACCATAAACAGCAGACAGTCATCAGCATTCCCCAGAGCCGCCCACTCCAAGATGGGAGCCATCGATACGACTTGTGACTAGTAACAACCCTCCGAACCACGTGCTGGCACTATACCCCCTTGAAGAGTGTGGCCTCTAGCGCCTCTCTTAAGTCGCTTACTCCTTAGAGCCCTAGTGAAGTAGGCCGCACCCAGTGACGATCACTCGATAGTTAGGCAGACAAGAAGGACCCGACCACTTAGATCCACATGGCCGCATACCGAATACCGAACACACACCACGACCTATTGGCGATTACCAGTAACTTCCAAAGGACCTCTTGGTAATTTACTCCTTAGCACTGGACCCAGAGGTAACTGAAAAGGGAATTTAGGCCTAGAAGACCATGTCAGGTAGGACCCACAAGTAAAAAAGGGTATAAATAACACATTATTCTATGCATTGATTACGCATTAAATATTCTCTGAATCCTTGACAGAACTAGTGCTGACTTAGGCATCGGAGTATCTTTTGGAAGCACCCCTGCGCTGGTTCGAGATGACCACTAGAGCAAGGAAGGATCCATCAGAAGCCGAGTACCAGGACAACTAGGTAAACTTGAGGAGTACACTTTGGTCCTATAAGAACAATTTTTATAGTTTCATACATGAAAAATGATTATAATAATTATTATTATTAATATTTTTTTATGAGCTAATTCTAAACATGTCAAACTTGCAAAATTTGAATTTGTGACCAATGATATTATGGGGAATAATTACTTATCTTGCATATTAGATGTTGAAATACACTTATATGCAATGAATTATGGTGATGTCATTAAAGAAAAAAAAAACACACACACACACAATATTTTCTATGAGCTAATTCTAAACATGTCAAACTTCCAAAATTTGAATTTGTCGCCAATGATATTATGGACAATAATTACTTATCTTGGATATTAAATGCTGAAAAAAAAAAGACACACCCACCCACCACACACACACACACACACCCACACACACACACCCACACCCACACACACACACACCCCCATACATACCCCACACACAAACACACACACACACACACACACACACCCACCCACACCCACATCCACCCCCACACACCCACACCCGCCCACACACACACACACAAATGTCTATGTGTTCGCATTTGTGTCATATTCATATATGTGTGTGTCCAAGATAATATATGAATAACTGAAAGTAATTAATGTAGTCTTAAACATAAATAATAAATAAAAATAATAATCTTTTACATAAATTATTTTTGTTTATATATTTCTTGAGGTAGCATAGGTCCTTTAATATGCAATTAATGAATTAATGATTTAACTACTTGTAACTCTTGATTTATATACTTTGGGTTGCCTTTTTGTATGTATAGATATGAATTTTCCTCTTAGTAATAAGATACCAAAAATTAGTCTTTATTCTCTTTTGTTCTTTCTCTTTCCTCTTCTACTTTCTTTGATCAACTTTATATTTTACTAACGAAAACACGAGCATTGTCGCGCTTGTGTCTTCACATTTTTTTAATTTTCATAGAAATTTAAGTTAAGATCAATAAGAAATATATAATTAATTTTTAAAATAGTTTTTAAATGTAAAATTATAAAAATAAAATATATACACAAAAGAAGTTTTTAAAATAACTGTTAAAATATGTTTTTAGAATAACGGTTAAAAGTAAACTATTTATAAAATAATTAAGTTTTAAAATAATAATTAAGGGTAAAACTAGAATAACGAAATGTGGACGCAAAAAAAAGTATCTTCTTTATATATTGTTATAGATAACATGTTATCAACACGAGGATTCTAACCAACTGAGTTAGGTGATAATTTATTTTAGAGTAGTACGTGCTTATCTATAAACTATTAATTATTTTTTCTTTCGTATTTGCTACACTCAGTTTTCATTATTCATTTATTATAAGTTTGTTAATATAAATATATTATATACACTATAAACCATATTCTTACTTTATCAACAAATTATAATTTTCTATCTTTTCTATTCTTCATAAGCCAACGAACGTTACGTGTTATGTTAAAATCTTTATATATTCATAGAATTATAGAATTTTTTGTTCACTTTTTATGATTACATTGTTTACTGTAAATTTATATTGTTTTATTATTTTTATAGTTTTTTCTATGAAAAATGATTATTATTAATATTTTTTTATGAGTGTCAAACCTTACAAAATTTGAATTTATAGTCGATGATATTATAGGGAAGAATTACTTATATTGGATATTAGATGCTGAAATACATTTAGATGCAATGAGTCTTAGTGATGCCATTAAAGAAAGAAATAAAGCATATGAGCAACTAATTTTCTCCTACAACAACAATATCGTGAAAAAGATTTCACAAATATTCTGAATTAATTTTATGTCTTCTCGTGGCTAAACAAAATAATGAGAGTTTGATAACAAATTATGAGGTTTGCCCCATTGGTTCTGCTCCATTCCAACAAGTGAATGCAGCAATATTTGATCTTAGTTTCCTGGTTGTGGTCATGGTCATGGTCGTGCTGTAAGACCCGAGAAATTTAAATAATTAAATAAATCATTATATAATAAATGCGGGTCGTGGGAGCCTTTATGGAATTTAATGTGGTTTGTTATGATGTGGAAAAGTACTAGCTTAAGTGGTTAAGAGTACTTCCTTATATTAAAAGGAATTGGGTTCGAGTCCTATGTATGCTATTTTAATAAGTGTATTATTTTAATGTTATATTTGATAATGTAACCTTAAAATTATAAAAGTTATCATGAAACATGAATTGGTTGAATTAGTTGGGCATTGACTTTGTATTACTAAGAATGAATTTAACTTTCTTTTTACCAAAATTTCCTTTGGCATGGAGATGAAAAGGCATAAAACCCTAGCCTGGGAGACAACTTAGTGGGCTGGGAGATAATCAATAATGGTCTTTGAATGGTCATTAACACCTAATTCAAAGCCATTTTCGTTTCCCCTATCATTAACAAGCATTAAGGGTCTAATTAGAGAGTTTTTGGTGAAAAAATAGAGGAAAACGTGAAGGGGTAGAGAAAAACGAATTTGACAGTGGAAAAGAGAGTCTAAAGGTGAGTTTTTTGTGGAAATTGATAAGAGCATCAAGTGTATTGGGAGAAGGCCAAGGTTGGACTAGTGGTGGCACAAGAGAAGTCTTAATTCCTCCATATTGAGCAAGGATTAACAGGTTAGGGGAGTTCCTTTATGTGTATGAATTATCTGTTATTATTATCTTGTTGTAATGTTTGAATAACATGCTCTGCATGATCAAAAGCATGTTATTTTCGCGTTTCTGGAAATCGCCTGGCGGCTTCGAATATACCGCTAGGCGACGCATGAGAGTTAACCCAATTCTGGGTTTTTTGTGATGAACCGCCTAGCAGCAAAGGTGACCCTGCCAGGCGACGCGAATATTGTGCAAAAATGCTATTTTTCATACTTTTCACGCAGCAGGAACTGCTGGGCGCAAGTTTTATACCGCTAGGCGCCAAGCTCTTGATTTCTAGGCGCTAGGCGCCACATATTTTTCTGGTTTGCGTAGTTTTTATAAAACTGCGTTTCTCGATTCGTTAACCGTCCGATTTAGGTGAAATTTTAGACAACATGTTGTTCTTCACTTTGAACGACGGAGATTTGAATTGGATGCCTACAGAGGGAGATATACGTCACTCATGATTGGTTGTTTGAATTCCCTAATAGTATGATTACTAATGGATGATTAAGTGTGCTAGAGTGCTGGTATGACCTTGATTGGTGAATGTGTATATATATATATATATATATATATGTGTGTGTGTGTGTGTGTGTGTGTGTGTGTGTGATT
>Ga0099822_1000562_pt1 | contig 35644 bp, 21 predicted proteins | sample CowpeawhiteBW_FD_76839 | JGI IMG/M metagenome (GOLD analysis project Ga0099822, IMG submission 76839) | Root nodule microbial communities of legume samples collected from California USA - Cow pea white BW | ecosystem: Host-associated > Plants > Roots > Nodule | place: USA: California | collected... | reverse complement strand
TATATATATATATATATATATATATATATATATATATATATATATATATATATATATATATATATATATAAAAGATGCACTCAATTTGACACTTTGTAGTTTTCTTTTTACTGATTTGAAATTTTGGTACGTATGAAATACAACAATTATGATGTCGATTTTTTTGTTAATTTGAAGTTTTTATGAATAATATTAAGTTTCAAGAATTCTATGAAAAGTTAATGAAGGGCTGATTTCAAGATGAAATATGATATTGAGATTTAAAATAGATTACAATGAATATAATATGCAACAAGAATAAGAAAGTAATATTATGTCAATTGTAATTGTAAGGACAATATAGATAGTTATAGAGATATATTGGGTATAGAGTAATTTTCTTTAACATTTGTTAATAGTTGAAGCAATTTTTTTCTTTAGTAATATGTGTTTATTAAAAGAAATATGAACGTTAATGTATAATTGATGTTGTAGATATGTAATTAATATTGTAGACTCTTTTACCCATTTAAAATCCTTAATGGTTATTTCAAGTAATGTTAATTTTTTTAATAAACAAATCTAACAATTACTAAAAATCATACACATACTCAATTATATCGATTATTAACAAAAGTTAAACTTAACAGAATCACTTTTTAGTTTTATTAAGAAAAAAAATTAACACAAGGGCTTCGTTCAAGTTTTGTGTTCATGAAGAAATCATTCATTTATTTTCTTTCATTCTGGCTTTTGATTTGGATAAGCAAGAGACGGGTGTTTTTTCTTATTTTCTTCCTGCACCCCACAAGTGAAATGTCTTTAATACCCTTTATTACAAAAATATTCAATGGTTGTTTGGTCCGAGTGCGAATGGTTCCGAATTGGGTCTATGGTGCGAAACAATGATATTGGTGCAGTTAAATGTGTTATTATAGATTTGCATTATGAATCGTTGCATTATGGATAGCATAATTCATAATATAAATTTGTATTATGAATCATGTAATTTTATATGGAATTTATATTATACATTATACAATCTAAAATGTAATTTATCGTATAATCTAAAATATAATTTTTTATTACGTTATAACTTGAAACATAATTTACATTTTAAATTATTTCTCAAATTTATATTACAGATTATGTAATTCAAAACATAAATTTGTATTATAAATTATATAATCTAAAATACTTAGAGATAATATAATTTAAATATTTAGAGATGAAATAATCCGAAACTGTAATTACAACGAATATATAATTGGAATTTTAAATATATAGGTTGCTGTCAGAAATCATGGGGTGCACGAAGAAATTTACCACAACTTGTTCAAACGTTAATACTTTTTTTGTCTTTATCAAAAACATGAATTTTGAGAGATAGACACTCTGTATGCTATGGTTCTAACTCATAATAGATTGTGTAAATACAATTTATTATTTATAGCAATGAACCCTTTATTGATCAACTCAGAATGCTCTTTTGCCTTCTCTCTTCCTCTTCATTCCTCTTCCTCTTCTTTCTCCTGCATTAATCAATAATATTTTGTGTGCTTCAAAATAAAAAAAAAAATATTACTTTATCGTTTTGAGAATATATTAAAATTTTTATTTTATGATAATTATATATTTGTTTGTAAAAAATTATTTCGAAAACAATTACGGTATTTTCTATGAAAATTTAAGAGAAAATTCTAAAAGAATTGTATCATGATAAATTTTTTTTCAAATTATATAAAAACACTCGAAAAAATTAATAACTTTAGCTCACTAAATAAATAAATAAAAAAACATAAAAAATTACTACATTTGTCACCCTCAATCACACCAAGTAACTTACTAAACTGTCATACCAATAAAACAAAAAAAAATTATACAGTAAAAGCTTTTGAGGTTGAAAAAAAAAATCCAAATTTTGATATCTGATCCATAATCTAGATCTATAATGTTTTAAGTACACTTAGATTGATTTATCCATATTTTTTTATTTTAAATCAAATCTATTTAATTAGATTTGGATCAGATAATTTTTTGAATTGTAAAAATTCAAATCTCAATTCATTTAAATGGATTTTGATTCAATTTACAATGAATTAGTTTTTGGATTTTGAAAATCCAAAATTAAGGTGTGTCTAAGGTCTCTAGTCGAAATTTGGATGAGTTAGTCTCGATCGAACTGATCCAGTCGAATGAATCAGATGAGTGGTCTCTGGTCGAAAGTCGATAGACTCAGTCCCGGGCGAAGGTTGGCCGAGTCGACCTTGGATGCAGCTCAACTGAGTTGACTTGAGACAAAGGTCGACCAAGTCGGTCTAAGCGAAGGTCGTTTGAGTCTGAAGGTCGAGTTGAGTCAACTAGGACCTAAAGTCGACCTAAGTCAGCCAAAATTGATGGGTAAAGCCGAGTTAGGCCTGTCCATATTTGATGGACCTAATAGTCAGGTATATTAGATTTTTCTCATTGACAATGGATTAAATCTATTTTTAATCTAATTTAAATTAGACTAAAAAAATCCAAATTTAGTTGATATGGTTAAAATAGATGTGAATTTTAGTCGAGATCCATTTTAAATAGATCAAGTAAATTTACATTATAGATCCAATCCATTTTATTGAATCTAGACTGGATATTGAAAAATCAAATCCATCTCCATCCTTACTTTTCACTGCATTGTGGGAAATGTGGGAAAGAATGTGACATCTTAGAAATTATTAAGGTAATAATACCTGAGGGAGTTTCTTTGGAGTGGTAGTAGTCTTTACCTCCAATCTTATTACCATAAAAATTTCTAATTTAAAATACATATTTGATTCCTATTTTTGTTCAGTTATGTTAATTAAGTCCTAATATTTGTTTTTTTTTTCAATCATATCCCAATTTTAGTTAATTTTGTTCAATTTGGTTCTTTTTGCTAACGTCGTTTAAATAATTAACGGCAATGAACTGTGACTGTCACGTGTCGCTTCATGGTTTTTTTTTTTTGAAACCACATGTAAACCCAATCGTGTGTTGCGTTCCACGTGTTAATGTCAATGTTTTATATTCAATTTGATTCTTATATTCGTTATCTTTATTCAATTTAGTCCAATTTTATTAAAAAATAGAGCAATTTTTTTTAAAAATAGAGCAATTTTGTTCCTCTCCAAATTGAGACCTAATTTATTTTTTTTATAAATGTTATAATGATGGTTTTATTAAAATTCACATTTTTATTAAATATTTTTGGTTTATGGTTACATTTTTTTAAAATTAAAACGAAAATTTTGAAGATAAGAACTAATACCATTGATGTAAAATTTTAAGATGTTAAAAAATGTTGAATTCTTTGAACATATTTTTCCTTTAAAGGTAAGTGAGAAGCTGAACAACCTATAGATAGTAATAGTGATGCCATGTGTGACGATTTGAGAAAGATTAAGAGACGGAGGAAGGAAACATTCTTTGGATATAACTTTTATACCTATCTAGTTGAAAATTATCCAACAAGTTTTTTAGAGGCTACTAGTGCTCCATATGCAAAACAATGGGATAAGGCCATTAGGATTGAAATTGAATCAATTAAGAAAAATAATACTTGGACCTTAATAAATTTGATTAAAGGAGCAAAACCCATCGGTTGCAAGTGGATCTTTAGGAAAAAGTATCACCCTGATAGATCCATAGAGAACTATAAGGCAAAATTAGTAGCAAAAGGTTTTACTCAGAAATCCAACATAGATTAGTTTGATATTTTTGCAACTATGACTAGGATTTCCTCTATTTGATTATTGTTAGCTCTAGCAACTATCCATAAACTAGTTACACACCAAATAGATGTTAAAACATCTTTTCTAAATGATGTACTAGAGGAGAAAATTTATATGACTCAACTTGAAGAGTGTTTTGTACATGGTCAAGAGAATAAAGTGAACAAACTTTTAAAATCTTTGTATGAGTTGAAATAAACACCAAAATAGTAGCATGAAAAAATTGATAATGTGTTGCTTTGTGATGGTTTTTCACCTAATGATGTTGATAAATGTGTGTACTCTAAATCTCAAAATGGTGAATGTTTCATTATATTTGAATATATGGATGACATGCTAATCTTTGGTGCATGCATTAATATAGTCTTTAGAACTAAATTTTTTCAGGATCTAAATTTGAAATGAAAATATAGGTGAAGTTGATGTGATTTTAGGTGTTAAAATCATAAAGGAGATGATATATTATTATCTCAAGAACAATAAATTGAGAAATTTCTTAGGAAGAATCATAAATGGTGAATGCTAACACTAAATTAAAGAAAAATAGAGGAAAATTTATTTCTCAACCTTAGTACGCCTAGATAATTGGGAGATTACTACATTTGATAAGTTTTTTTAATCAGACATTGCTTATGCAATAGGTAGACTGAGCCGGTACACTCAATATCCTAATTAGAAACATTGGGATGCACTTACAGGACTTATGAATACCTAAGAGGTTCAATGGATTATGCCATTGAACATAGTGATTTCCCGTTGTACTAGAAGGGTAAAGTGATGGTAACTAGTTCTCTAATTTAGATTAGACATAATTCACTAGTGGTTACATGACTTGGGGGTGATGTTATTACATGGAGATTGTAAGACCCGAGAAAATTAAATAGTTAATTAAATAATTATTCAATAAATGCGGGTAATAGGAGTCTTTAAGGCATTTAATGTGGAATGCTATAACATGGAAAAGTACTAACTTAAATGGTTGAGAGTACTTTGATTGTGTGAGAAGACTTGTGTTTGAGTCCTATGTATGCCAATTGTGTGTTATTTTAATTTATGCATTATTTTGATGATATATTGAATGCTAGACGTGATAATATAAATCTAAAATTATAGGAATTATCACAAATATGAATTGGTTGAATTGGTTATGCATTTTACTTGGTAATTGATGGGTTGTGGGTTCAAGCCTTGCTAAGGATAAGAACTAAACTCTATTTTCTTGAATTGTTTTTCGTAGGTTTCTGGGTAAAAACCCAGAAACCGCCTGACGGCTCATCTCTTGCCGCTAGGCGATTTCAGTAAATTGGGACTTTCCAGTCTCCAGATTACTCCCATGAATGTGCGTTTTTGGAAATGTCATGTCCTTGCTAACATTGTGATGCTTGTGAATTATAATGTGTGGATGTAAACAACTGAATTACATTCAAATCGAGGAACCCCATAAAATTCTGATTTTTGGGTATGTGGATAGGAGTGAAAGGTTTATCATGCGTGAAGTTTAATAGGAATCGGGATTTGAGTTGATAAAAATTATGATGGGTTGTGGTGTGCTGGTAAACTTGAAATCGGATTGAATTAGGGAAGAATCGTGGTATTCGTCAGAGAAGGGAGTACTGGACCAAGATCTGATACACCGCCTAGCGGCTTGTAGCCTGCCGCCAGGCGATGACAGGAGCAAAGACAAAGTTTGTGATCAGTTTGGACGGGTCGCGAGAGAGATTCCTGTAAAGGGTTGGAAACAAAAATTTAGAAAGAAAAATAAATATATATATATATATATATATATATATATATATATATATATAAAATTGGGAGAGAAAATGGTACTAGAATCTTTTGTGATTGAGACTATAAGAGAAGTACAATAATAGGGATTATTAAAGGTAAAGTAGAGAGGAATATTAATTCTGCGTTCGTGGTATAACAATGGATATAAGTGGCCATAGAGGTGGAATATCGTTTGGGACATGTTTGAGAAATTAGATGCATTCAGGTGGGAATTGGTGAGTATATTCCATGATGGGAAGGGTGGATAGGAAAGCCAAATAGATAGGATACATGTTGTTTAACTGCAAGAAATGGTGCAACTTAAGTGAAAAGTAAGTGAGGGGAAATTGTTAGTATTATTGTGGAGCAGGAGTAATAAGTTGTTTAATTGCAAGGGACTGAGCTAGGGTCTAGCCTATAGGCTTGATTGGGATATTATGAAATGTTGAAATATTTGGTAAAAGTATAGGCCTTGATTAAGGGACTTGACAATTGTGAATAATAGATACAGGAACCATATGGGAGCTGTAAATTCCTAAGAGAGTAACGTTGAGTTGAAGAGTGCATTCTAGACTGCTGGGATGGCTTTGGTACGCAAGCCAATCTGTGTTGGGTGCTAAAAACCAGTAGAATTTCGCTACTGATATGGCACCTGACGGCCTAGGCATGTGCGCCAGGTGATAGGACTAGCGTCAAAGGTCCCTGCATCGCGTGGCGCCTGGCGGCAGGGTGTGCTCCGCCAAGCGGTGACGGTAAAATAGTGGGTCTGGGAGAACGCTAGCGCCTGGCGGTGGGAAGGTACCGCCAGGCGGTCTGGACTGGTTTCGCTTGGCGGCACCTGGAGCTGCGCCGGGCGGAAATCCTGCAGGCTTTGAGTTGTGTATGTGTTGCGTTTAAGCTGTGATGCTAATACTTGGATCGGGAGATGTTGTGTCATGAGTGGGTAGGTTCATGGATGGTGGTTAACATGTGATGATATAAGCGGGGAGGTTCATATCCAGTTACTCTCGCGTGAGGATACGAGCGAGGTAGGTTGGTATGTTCCGTGCTCACGCTTGAGATATGCTGCGTGCGGGGATGTACGTGGCTGGAGGATCACATGTGTTGGACTACGAGCGGGTAGGTCCGTAGAGTAGGACTACGAGCGGGGAGGTTCGTAGAGCAGGGCTACGAACAGGGAGGTTCGTAGAGGGAGGACCACGAGCGGGCAGGTTCGTGTGGGCATCATGTTCCCGAGTCCAAGGCTAACCATTTGTGTGATTGAAGGCTGAAAAGCCTTGAGGTTAAGGTCTTGGCCAAGAACTAGTAGATGGAATAAAATGAGTGTATGACTTATCTTGCGTATTATATATATGTTATTTTTATTTTATCAGCTCACCATTTTTGTTTGTGTATGACGATGGTCGTATGATTCGTTACACGGGAGCAGATGTTTATACAAGTGATGTTGAGGATACTCAGGCGAAGGAGTGAGGGCTAGCTTGGGAATTAGAGTTAGGAGATTGTTTTACTATATTTTATTTATGGTTTTGGATTTTGGAGATTGTAATGTCTTCTCCTATTACAGTTTATAAATTTTGGCGCGATGTTTAAACATTTTAAATTTTCCCGCGTTTGGGAATAATAGTATTGCGACTTTTGATATTCAATTTTCTATTTTAATTATATATTTAAGTAATATTTCTTAGGGATGTTACAGAGATCAGTCAGGCAAACAATTATTGTAAGATCAACAATGGAATATGATTTTTTTACTCTCGAAATCGATGGTAGTGAAGCTGAGTGGTTGAAAAACTTCTTAGCAAACATTCCACTAGGGATGAAACAAACCACATTTGTGTCAATAAATTTTAATTTGCCAATCGACAATAGCTATAGCTAAAAAAAAGGAATACAACGGGAAGAACAATATATACAATTAAATCATAATTTGGTGAAGCAACTCCTAAAGAGTAGAAATATTTCCATTGACTTAGTAAAGTCAAAATGAAATCTAGTAGGTTCTCTAACTAAACCACTAGGAAGAAACATGATATTAGAAACATTGAGGGGAATGTGATATAAGCCACTTGCAAACAAACAAGTGATGGTAACCTAACATTTGTGTTTGGAGATCCCATGTGTGTGTGTGTGTGTGTGTGTGTGAATTTTAGATTAAACAAAGCTTTTAATGATTTACATATCCCTTATAGGTGGGTATATGATGTGCAACATACGCTTTTAATGATTTTTAGTGATGTGCAACATATGAATTTTAGATAAAACAAAGCTTTTAATGATTTACATATCCCTTATGGGTAGGTATATGATGTGCAACATACGCTTGATGAAATCACATATGTGAGTGTTAAGTGAGGCTATTTGTATGAGATCTTGGCATGACCTCTAGAACACTCATGAATACAGGCACGCGCATGACCGAGTAAGTGCAACACAACAATAACAACAAGGATTGTGGAGGTATATTGTGATTGATGAACCCCTAACACATACTAAATGTTTTGGTTAATAGAGTTTGTTATATCAACTACATTGTGTGTTAAGTTTTACAATCTAAGACTGATTTATATGGCTTGCTATACCAGGTTTGATACATTCATCTTATATAAGACCTAAGATTTTCTTCTTTTAGCCTTTCTATATGTTATCTTTTGCAATGTGGGAGATTGCCATAAAAAAAAAGATTTTATAACAATATTGCAAAATATAAATGTTGCACACCCATTCATGTATGTCGCAAGACTCGTTCCCTCTTTGAAAAGCTTGGGATTCATTAGCGCTCGAAAAATTTGACCATTACGTGGTCGTTGCAAATATCCTCTACGTGCCATGAGATTTTGGTCCATCTCAAACCCGTTCTCTATCTATAAATAGATGACTTTTGCTTCCTCCAAAAACATAACTCACACTTCTCTTCTCTTATTCTCTCATTCTCTTTTTTTCCTTTCTTTATTTTAATTATCATGGATTTAGTTATTCACTTTTTTTAGAGTTTCTTGTTCTTAGATCTTGAAAATTTTGAAGATTTCTTATTACATTTTGGAAGACAGACCTTTTGTTTTTTGACATAAACCCAATACAATGTTAATAAAGATAAATATAATAATTTTCTTGGAATCAGGAATAAAAAAATAAGTAACAAATTTTATATAATCACTGTTTTTCATCACTTTTGAATATTAGATGAATAGATTAAATTTATTTTTCTATCTCATGATAATATATGTAGATTATTATATAAATATTGGTCGTTAAATTAGAGAACTCATAATGATCTAATATAATGATTTAATATATAGATTTGTGTTCTGAATCCTATATTTTAAATCGTGTTCAATGTTCATGTCGGCGTCTATGCTTCATAGCTAGTAACACATTTTATGTGGAAGAACATGAGATCTAAAAAGGAGTATTTGAATGGAAAATCAAACAAGGAAAATATGTTTTCCAGCCTCCCATTTGCAACACGAACAATATACTGAAACTGTGTATATACATAAATCCGTCAGTTCAGTGCAAACTCTTGGGCATCAACAATTTCTTTACAACATGTTTGGAAGCACAGTACATGTGGTTTTCCACGTTGTGACTGATGCAAATAGTTCTTGCTTCCACGTTTTTGGGTTCTTGGATGTGATGATAAGTCATGCATCAAAATCAGTTTCAGACAAGTATATTTCATCATATTGGGAGAAGTAGGTGTGAGGTTCACATGGAGCTGCGGTTGCATAGGGTGTAACCAGAGATGAGAGAACTCATAGCAAAGGCAACAAAAGCGAGGAAGGACATTCCAATTGATGCAGTGGCCATTTCTGTGAACTCATCTTTCCCCCAATTCGATATCCAATCGTCAACCCGTGTCGCTGCAGATGATGATGCTGATATCAGAAGATAAGCCAGAACCTACTCATCAATTCATCACAAAAATGTCACCACTTTCAGCCACAAAAAAAGGTTTTGGATATTGCTCTAGTGCAAAATCTCCACATTAACAAACAGAACGCTGAAACAATCTTCTTTTTAGGACAATATGTAATCTTTACAAGAGTGTCATATTTGAATCAGTAGAATATCTATGAACGATAAAAAAAAAAAAAAAAATCTAAGTATTTAATTCAATAGTATATTCAAATTTAAACTCCAGATCACTGAATATTCCAACTTGAACTCAAAATTACTAGTTATAACCTTCCTTGATTCAAGCAGTAGTATACTAATTTGACAATATTGGGAAGACTGAATATGCTCACTACTTCTCTGACAGAAAAGAAGGAAAGTAAAAGATAGGAACAGAAACAGAGTGGTTGGGCATGCCTGATCCATGAAGAAATCAAAGTGGTTGCGAAGGTGGTGACTGATAAAGTGTTTCCCCGTGGCAAGTTGACATGTCAGATCACATGCTTGTAACGCTGAGTATGCAAATCCAATGATATTCACAGATAAACAGTACCTGCCAGAAAGAATTATCATCAACACACACCAATAACTTCCACATTTTTACAATCACCACCCATTAATGCAAACATTCATTTATCAATTTCTACAATCACCAACCAATTCATTTCCACAAAGTATATACCTAGCCTAATTTTAACAAAACAAACTTCAGAAATTAGTTAATAGATAACAATAGTTAAGATTGATAATCATACAAATAATACAAATAGTAATGATGATTTCAATACCTATATTCTCTATAGCGATCAAAGGAGTCACCGCTCCATCCTTGCGTCTTATCCGCCGCCATAACAGAAAACGAAATCAGACACACCACCATCTCGCTCAGCCGGAACCCTAGGGCCGCCTTGCACACCGTCTCATCCGTAGTCCACCCCGACGACCTCGATCTCCTCTCGCCTCCGACCATCACAGGAGCCGCTTTCGCCGCCGGACGCTGCGTCTCCTCCGTCATCGCGCCGTTGAACACCCTCACCGGAGGCGGCGGATTTTCCGGCGGCTTCCGGTTCTCCGTGCGCTTGTCCGGAGCGAGCTGCTTGAGCTTTCCTACGGTGACGATTGCCATAGAGTGGTCCGCCTGCTTTTCCGTCAAGTTTTCCGGCGAGCGGTATTCCGGAGACTCCGGCGGATCGGTCCCGTCCCACCGCATCGGAGAGTGGAAGTGGAGCGGCGAGTCCAACTGAGTGGACGACTCGGAGCCCTTGGAAAGCGATTTTTTCATGACGACGGTGCGACCCTCGTGAGTTGCGATTCTGCGTTTTCCGTTTGCATTGGTTTGGTGAAGCGAAGATTATAAAAGAAAGACGACGAGTGAGAAAAAAATAAAGTGAAGTGCAATGAAAAAGGAAAAAGGTTGGTTTGGGTGGTGGGAAAAGAAAAAGAAGGATGTTTTAGTTTTTCGTCGTTGTTTCTTAGCGCAAGACGTGCCACCTCGATTACTTCACTCTCTCTAGTGCTCTACTGACTGTGTTAGTCTAAAAGGAAAAGCTATAATGGTTGCCTTTTAACCAACCACAATTTAATTTATATTCGTAATTATTATATAACAGCCTTTATTTTTGTTTTAAATTAAATTTTATAAGTTGAGTCTTAAGTTACTAACTAAAAATAACAAATAATATTTTAAAATTCTTAGAAACTTTTCATTCATTAAGATATTGTCTTCGTTTTTAAGATTTATTATCATAAACACACTGATTATTAATGATGAATTGACAAAAGTATCATGTTACTGATGAAATATGGCGAAAATGAGTTATAGACAACTATTTCTGTGACTTTGAAATATGGCGAAAATGATTTTGAGTTACTTTCTTGATGCTCAATGTGAAAATACGAAGAAAATCGATGCGGGGCCGTTAAAATCTAAAGAAACCTTCTCAAATGGAGAAAAGTAACTTGATTTCGTTAGAGTGAACTCACTTTAGTGTAATAATAAGAAGAAAATAAGACAATATCTCTTACTTTATTTAATTCAGCTTCCACTGGAAAGGTTCCCATTGCGCATTTTAATGCAACTTATTCTTGTACAAACATCTAAGGTAAGGTCCAAAAAAAATAACCATAAAATACATCACTGAAAGCAACCTGCTACATAATGGAGCACTTGCTTTCTTACGAGACACCTTTTTATCTCTTCACACGTCTCAAAAAGCACTATAGGTTTATTCAGGAATCTAGCTTGAGGCATCTGTTGTGCTGCCAATACCTTCTTGATAAGGGTGGCATAAAGTTTATAACTATTATTTCCTTTCTTTCAAGAGGAAATGGTGTAACAAAATCTGTGGATATATTACCACAGGGAAGAAGTTCAAATATTATTTGCTCCTTTTCATACAAGCAGACTATGTTGGAATTCCACAAACGAGAAATCCAAACCAGAAAGGAGGAACACACAGATATATTCCACATTATGCACATAAAAGATCCCTTACGGTACTTCCAGAGTTCCTAGCATACTATTATAGTAGTCGGCAAAATTTATATACATAAGGTGACAGATAGCAAAGAGATTGGTAAAAGAAACAATAAAAAATGAACTCAGAAGGACTAGAAAAACAAAAACAAGTGCCTGCCTGTAGGGTAAAACTACCACTGAAAAAAAGTGTAACATGTAATCTCGTGCTAGTGTCAGAATCCTTCATGTTCCACCCCGCATCAGATAATATATTATACAGGAGTAGCGTAGCATCAACCATGGCTTACATGGGTAGTTTCAACCGGTGGAATAACACTAGAAAACTTTGCTCAGGTACTACATAAAGGAAGCCTAGGTCTGCACCTTTCATGTAAGGTCCCATGCCCTAAATATGACAACAGCAGATCAGGAAAAATGTCAACAGAAATTCTACCAAATTTTTCTATTAACTAAGTCTATTATTGATTATGAGAAAAATGCAACGCCTCTGACTAAACTTACCTTGCCATTAAGTTGGAGCAGTTCCCCTTCGACCCATTTTGGATTTCGAAAACCATAGTCAGCTATTCTCCCCTGGCCTTTATAACTAGCAACCTGATTGGAAATAAGTGCAGTATTTAAGATTATTTGTATGTTTCAAGAACATCAAAAACTGATACAAACGAGTAAAACTGAAAAAAAGAAAACCCAAACAAAGGATGAAACCAATAAAAATAAGTACATATAAAAAGCATTAGAAAGCAACCTCAAAAGGAAATTGAAGCAAGATTTTTAATTCTTTTGGAAGTACAAAAGATGTCGCCTTTTCATGGTGTAGAGATAGCTATGAGTGGCCTTTGTTTCTTCTAGCGAAGGCCATTATTCACAAATTTTATATATAGATTAACTAACTTATGCAATATACATATAAATGCCCAAATTTTAAAAGAAATAGTCAAAATTCATGACATTCATAATTAACAATAGAAAATCATAGATCCAACAAAATATATTTCCCGATAACTAGGCAAGTCAAGGAAACAAACAAGATTCAAAATACATTCAATAAAATAAAAAGTGAAGGTGAATGTCGCATTTGTTTGAGTACTCTATCTATTTCTATCCAATACAATAATAGTACTGCCGAAAACAGAGCATAGAAGATTGTGGGCATTGACGTGTTTGTTTGTCCTAGTTGGAGTGAAGAATATTTTCAGCAGCAGGATGGGGTTGGCTTGATAATCATGCTTCAACTAGTTAGAACAAAATGGAACCTTGTTTGCAGCAACCCATTGCTATTAGGGACAAGATGAATAATGCTTAAAGGGAGAATTGCTACATTTTCCCCATTAGTAACTAATGTTAGTCTGAGAAATACAAAGGGGTATGTTGAGGGCCTGCAACTGATTAGTTCCATTGAAGGCAGGTTTAAGTTAGTAGACCAGTAGCTGTATATAAATATGAAGAGGGGTTGAGAGGGATGCCATCTTGTTAGTTGTGATAGAGTTTAAGCCTTTTCATATTGGGAGGTGTATACCCTCGAAGTTCTAGGAATTAAACACTGGATTGAGGGGAGATATCCATAATCTTTCTAATAAGATTCCAGGTTTCTATCACAGCAGGTTTGAGGTTACAATGTAAAAGATTGTTGGGGAAAAGGTCTAGTATGATGGGCTAAAGTTAATTTCGAAATTAAGTATGATTCAACACCCAACACCTAAGACATCCATTAAAATAGTGCATTACCACTCCTAAATCATCAGGATACATCCCACGATTGGTGTTGCGATTGCCTCTGCCAATTTTTGCACGGAATGTCACCTACACCAAAAAAAAAAAAAAAGTTCTTCCTTGTCATGCTCACATAAACTTGATACAAGTTCACAATATGATCAAGAATTAAAAATGTATAAACCTGGCCAGCAGGAACATTAAGATCCCCAGTTAACTTCACAGCCTCTACATACTCAAAGAATCCGACATCTGAAGTGTTATTTTCGCTGTCCCCTTCATTCCAATGTCCAAATTTTCTCCTCAAATGAACTACTTCCATGCCATAAGGGCCAAATGCGCCAACATAGAGTCCTGCATTTTGACCAGCACAAACAATTCTTAGTTCTGCTTTAACTAAATTCCTTAAAAAAAAATATCACACGCACAAAAGGATAAGTAACCTCACCATCAAAAGGATCAGAATCCCCTCTTGAACAGGTAATCCGGTTAAAATATGTATCCCCAGATAATCTAGTTCTTTTATGTGCTTGACTCATAGCAACTCTGACAATATCACGCATGCTTTTGGAGATCTAGATGAAGCATCAGTCAGTTCTTTGACAAGTAAACCACGGTATATCAAGTGATAGTTAAAAAAACTTCAATGGGTCACACAAGTAGTTTAAGATCAATTTTCATGGGAACTGACATCACCATTATCTCACTGTTATACAGATTTCATTTATGTCAGAATATTCGTTCAACTCTCACTTATACTAAGGTTGGATAGATTACAATAATCAACAGTGATATTGATGTAGATTGTGACCATATGCGTATCCAAGTAATATGTAGTTGTTGCAATTGTAAATAACAGAAATCAATTACTGTTATTAGGTGAGTAGTTAATTTTGTCAGATAGTTTGTCAAAGCTAGAAGAAGTGCAACGGAAAAGTCAGTAATGATGAATGTCTACCACAAATCAGAGTAGCAAGCCAAACGTGGACTAAATTGAAGATTGGTTGTCATGCTGGAAATATGAGACGAAGCAGAGGAGGTGAGGTGACTGATTGGAGTTGCACTTATTTTGTATAAAGGAACTTGGAAGCGAAATAGTCACAAAATGAGTCATTTAAGATAGCATCGCTTTGATCTCATGTTAAAAGAAAGAAAAATAGATGAAGATGCTGAAAGCTATGTACAAACTACTAAACAAAAGCGTTGGTGATGGTGAACAACAACCACAATCTAGAGTAGCAAACCAAATTAGTACATTATGAAATATAGACAGTCATGCTGGATATAAGAGACAAAACAGAAGAGGAGACTAGTTGGAGTTTCACTTTCTTTTTAAGGAACTTAGCAGCAGAGAGTATTAACAAAATAGGTGATGAAAATGGTATTGCTCTGATGCCACGTTGAAAGAAAAAAAAAAGGATGGAAGAGATGTTGAAAGTTGCGTATGGACTCACAACAAAAGAAAATAAAGTAGCAAATCAAATTAGGACACAATAGAATACTGACAGTCATGCTAGAAATAAGAGACAAAGTGGAAGAGTTGACTTATTGAAAGTTGCGTATGGACTCAACAAAAAAGACAGGTGACGGGGAACAATAACCACAAATTAAAGTAGCAAATCAAATTAGGAAACAATAGAATACTGACAGTCATGCTAGAAACAAGACACAAAGTGGAAGAGTTGACTTATTGGATTTTCACTTTCCTTTTAAGGAACTTAGCAACGGAAAAGTGACAAATGAAGCTATAAAGAATGGTATCACTAAATAGCATGTTGAAAGAAAGAAAAGTGGAAAAGATGTTGAAAGTTGTGTATAAACATAGGTGACGGTGAACAATAACCACGAATCTTTCCACATTTCTTGTATGTCTAACAGTATTATCATAGACAAAAAAGGCTGGGAAGGGTTAATTAGTTTGGTAAGAAGTGTGGCCAGTTAAAAACAAGAGAAGGATGACAGATCCAATGTAAAAGATGGGGTTATGTCAGAGGGGAAATATGTGTAAGTTTTCCATCTTCAAGCTTAGGCTTGGGGATTGGAGCTTCCTCCATTGCTGGGAGATTTGGCTCTTTCTTATTTTGTACTTGTGTCATTTCATCAATAACATACATAGTCTCCCATTTTCCACACAGAAATAGTCCTGATTTTATCACCAATGAAAACCTTAGCATTACAGTAATAATCATAACAGGTGTTCCTTAATTCCTACTGAATGAGTTAACAGAACTCCAAAGAAATGCATGATTTTTGTTTAAAATGCTTCAATATCCCAGTCTCACCTTGGAAGACACTTTGTCGGAACTCCAAAATGCATTAGCAACATCAGGAGGCATAAGCTCCGAGACTCCTTGCGCTGCCAAAGCCGCCACTTTGATATTGGGAGCTTTATCTTCTTTGATACCATAGTCCAGATTTTTGCTAGCAAAATTGAAGACAAAAGAATCTTTTTCCATATTTTTTATTACTGCTGGAAGACGTACAAAATCATCCTTGACAGGAGTATCCTCATTGTTGTGTACAACCCCACCAATAAAAAGCTTCATTTCCAAATCCTTTTCTTCTTCTGTGGCATCTCCATCTCTGTCTAGAGTGACCCCATCAGGTTCATCGAGATTATCAACTTCATCTTCATGATTCTCACCAGAGCCAGTTTTATTATTATCTTCCTCCATCAACTGCTGAATAGAATCATTGTTCTCTGCTGCTTCCTCTTCAACATTAACATTCATAACTTTGACTTTTAATCCTGGAATTTTTTCTTTAAGAAAATTTATGACACTTTTAATTCCCTCTTCAGTTACTGCCTCGATGTTATTGTTTTTCTCATCATTTCTTTCGACCTTCTCTTCATCTTCCTGCACCTCAACTGATGAAGATACATTATCCACCTCGGGTTTGGATGGGCCTTTAGCAGATATAGATAGAGAGTTTCTCTTTGACTTTCCTTTGGCTTGTCGCAAATACACTACCTGTTAGGTTTTGCCAATATCCCATCATAACCAATAGCATACTACTTAACCAAATTACTCAGAATCAGGTAGATAATGTGGACAAAGACTAAATAAAGACAAACCAGCTGAAAATCATACACTTAAGCAAAACCACAAAAATGATGTTCCTATTCTATAATTCATTTTACATTCAGTTTGCTCATTAAATATTTGTATCAGTACCCCCAAAATTAAGCCTTTTAGTGATAAATATGGGGGTCATTAATAATGAAACACTAAAAACTATCCACTAAAAATGATGTTCCTATTCTATAATTCATTTTACATTCAGTTTGCTTATTAAATATTTCCATTAGTACCCCCAAAATTAAGCCTTTTACTGATAAATATGTGGGTCATTAATAATGAAACAATAAAAACTATCCATGAATCAACATGTGAACTAAGACTTTGTTTCCCTCAAGCAGATTGGTACGACAAATAAACAAGGATCATTTAGATGGAAAATTTGAATATTACCTGCATATGATACGTGTCATCAGCATTTTTTACCACATAAATTTCAAAAATTGGAGTTCCACTAGATGCTGTCATCAACTGTCTGTATTGAGTAGAAATAAGCAGTGCTCCCCAATAAAAAAACTACAGGGTAAAATATACTGTAGACATTCATACCTTGGACTGTAACTCTTGCCAATGAACCTACCCATACCAGGACTTATATGTATAATTCTACCAAAGGGGTCATCAGAGGTTTTCGAGTAACCCACCCACCAGCCCACCTGCACATAAAGGTAAAAATGGTCATCAAATAAGGGAGTTGTTATTCACAAAAGCTTGCTGAGACCATCAATCAGTAACAATACTCACAAATCACAACTACTATTTTGTTTTCTAAACGGGTTGTCTGTATCTTCTCAGACAACTGTACTGCATAAGTTTATTAAAACTACCTTCTTTCTAATCTGGCACACCATCTGTTTTAAATTTTCATAATGTTGAGTTTCTTTCCCATTACAATATATATAACCCTTGTAAAACCTTGTCATTGTTAAATTATATTGAATGATTGATGACAGTTACCAAATATCTTCCAACCATACCACTAATTTTTGTTTACGTCTTCAAGGGGACAAACTTTAAATCCTCATAACTCCCAATTTCTGTTCCAAAACATTCTTCTACATTATTAGACTCACCCATTCCGGATCATGAGTTATTGGTGATGGTAACTTGAATGTGGCATGTGATTATCTAACTAACTCAATGTGAGAAATAAATATTGTAAGCGTTGCTCTAAGCAGTGGATATTTTATTTGTCTTCTACAACGGATGAAAGCTAGTTTGCAGACCATGTTGAACTGATCCATAATGTTGAAGTTTTGTTAAGAGGGTGAAGCTACGTCTTCTAGGAAATACTAAGATAGTGTTTGTGCTAACTAATTTTCACTTCTCATCTACATAAAAGTAAGTTCCTTATCCACTACCTCTATTTTCCAGGCCTTTCTTCAAAAAAACTACTTTTCTTTTCAAGAGCTTTTCTAAAAACATACTTGGCTGAACATCTCCCTTTTAAGTAGGAAAAAAGCTGAGTCAAACACAAACTAAAAAAAATCAAGCTCTAAATACAATAATAAAACATTGTAAAAAGTTACACTTTCAAACAATGGCTAGCACAAAGTTGAGCAAACAAGAAATATACCAGTCCACTTCCAGTGCATTTACACAATCTTGAAGCATCATGATATCGTTCATCATCTATAGCACTCTGCACAAGAACACAACCACCAGTTGACATCTAGAACCAACAACACCATATATACAAAAATAAAAAAGTCAACTAATTCAGACAAATTCTGGTGCTCTTACCTTCAACTGATCCATAATTTCAGCAACAGTGTCCTTGGACGTTGCTTCCAAAAGAGCCCTCTTCAACTTAATGGCCTCTTCAAAGTCCTCCTTTTCAATAGCATCATCAAGTTGAAACTACACAAACACAAAAAAAGCAAGTACCATAAGCATCACCTATTCATTAAAATTAACTTTAGACTAAGGGTTAGTTTTGGTAAATTTATTCGTGAACCCTATTTAAGAGAAGATAAAAGTGAAATGAGTTTCTTCCTAAAATAAAGCAAGCGGTAGAAGTCTAATTTTGGAGAAGTAAATATGAGAGAACAATTACAAATCAGCTTATGCATAACTAATTTTAGTTCACAGAGAAGTTTAATTCATTTCTCCTTTATATTTTTTTCTTCTAAAAGTGCATATGGAAAAAAAATTCATCCAAACAGACTCTTTAATTAAATGAGAAAGGTGATAAGTCAACTCAACGCCAACATAACCTTCATGTTTCTACTTATACACTTTTTAACGATCATATGGTTTCTATGTACAGATTAAAACGAGTAGTTTCTAACTGCATATAAATTCTACAGGCATAGAATCCAAATGATTAATCAAACCACTGACTGATTACGCATACGGAAATTTCAACTTTTGCAAGAAGTTCAAGAAAGTTTCATATCTTGCAAGAAGTTCAAGAAGTTTCATATCGCGACTGAACACGAAAATTCGGTAAAAGAATAAATATATTATTAATTCGATGTACCTTAAGGACAGAGGCAAAATTCTCGGCCTGTTCGATTTCAGAGAAATAGCGGCACCATCGGTTCCAATCCCAATTGACGTAGGTATCGTCGGAATTGAGGGAGCAGCGGCAACAGTGGGTGGTGTTGTAGCGGTTCCTCCTGGCGGAGATGGAGAGATTGGGCTGGGGAGAGTGGAGCAGGCCCAAAAAAGAAGAGGATGGTTTTGTGGTCCGGAAATGGAAACAAGAGGGGGTTGTGGTGGCGGTGGAGATGGAGACGGAGATGGCCGGAGAGAGACCCGCCACCACCATGTTTGGTTGTTTGAGGAAGAAGAAGGGTGGAGTTGGAAGAAAGTGGATACGGTACGACGCTAGTTGTTGCTGCGGCGATTAGCGAGTGGGTGGAGATAAGTGTTCGGTTTTGTTTTTATAGATTCATTTGCCACACTGAACTTTTTTTAATAATTATATCATCTTGTTTGTGCAGAGTTAGAAAACAATGAGAGCCAAATTGCCCAATTTTATACCATTCTGCATCTATCAATCCATTTTATCACGGGTGAAATCTGAAGATGAAAATTTGAGTCAAGGTGAAGCCTTTTTATAAATGACCTATGTTTAAATATTCGTTATCAGAGTAACTACCTTTTAGATTATTTATTGTGGTGTTTTTATTTATAATATATATGTCCGTGTATAAAGAGGTATGTCCTTTTTCTAATTATTTTTTATTAAATAATTTTATTTTTTAATAGATAAAGAATTAAAAAGTCTTTATCTTTAGAGAAATAACTATATGGCTCTTTTGCTTAAAATGATGGTTAGATTTAACCTCAACCTTCCATGACTGATTTTAATATTTTTTTAAATAATATATTATAATATATAAAAAAATATTAGAAAATTTATTTTATTATTCATATTTATATTATTGACAAGTGTTCCAAAAGTTAATTTTTTAACTATTTGACATTTTTAATTTTTTTAATTATATTTTTATACAACTATAATAAAAAAAAATTAGACAAGTCATTTTTTATATTCATTAAACGAGTATAGCAAAAAATATTATAGACAATTTTGGGAATACATTGATTAAATGAGCGAACAAAAAATATTAGACGAGTATGTCGATATATTGATTAAATATTACTAATAAACATTAGACGACTCATTTATATATTGAACATATGACTCTAACAATATATGTTAGACAAGTCTTTCCACATACAAACTAGATGAGTCTATTAATAGACATTGGACAAATTTATTCATTCACTAATTAGATGAATCTTGTAATACACATTAGATGAGTCTATACATTGATTAGATAAGCATAGCAAAAAACTTTGTATAGATCTAGCAATATACATTAGACGAGCCTGTCCATATACTAATTAGATTAGTATAGCAAAAAATATTAGATAAGTCATTCCATGCAATGATTAGATGAGTCTAAGAATACAAATTAGACGAGTATGTTCATACACTAATCAAACGAGTCTTACAACACACATTAGATGAGTTTGTTCATACACTAATTAGATCAGTCTAACAATAATGTTGGACGAGTCTGATCATACACATAATAGATGAATATAGTAATACACATTAGATGACTCTATCCATTTTATGATTAAACGAGTCTTACAATATAGTATACACAAGTTTGTCCATATACTAATTAGACAAGTCTAACAATACACATTAGACGAACCCGGATGAGCTTGGTTCTAAGTAGGTTGAGTCAAAAATTAACCCGTATTAAAATTTGTAAAAAAATTTAACTCAACCCGATCCCAACTCTTGGTGGGCCAGGTTGGCTCGCGAGTTCCAACCCATTTTGATAGCTCTATCTGTTCATACACTAATTTGTATTTTAGCAATTCAACTCTACATGTTAGTGCATATCCCTTATACTTTTAGAGAGTCAACTCTATTTTTGCACATGTTTTATCATTTGTATTTTTACAAAGTCTACTATTTATTTTTTATAGACATATTGACTTTCTAAAACTATAAATTATTTTTAAGGTTGATTCTATTAAAAACTTAAAAATATTTATTGTTTTCTTCCCCAATCTTTAAATCTCTTTTAATAAACACACAAACAAATACTAACTTATGCATAAACACTAGTTTAAAACTAATTAAGTATAAAACATTAATTTGTTATATTTTCAATAATTTTAAATATTTAATCTTGTTTATCAAATACAAGTTGTATGAATGGACATGCTTAAATGTTGATTAATATAAGTTTTGTCTTGATAATAAGAAGGGTTGTACATATTTAGTATCCAATAGACTTTTGCTTGAAGAGACGAAAGTGAGAATATTTAATCAAATGAGTTTTTGCTTGAACAAATAATAAGTATATTTTGTTTGGTAGATGCAAGCCTAAAACATTTAATAACATACCTACCTTAATAAATGCTTCTTTTATTTTACAAGAATTACAAGCTTCTTCGGTCTCTTAAGAAAATATTCCAACTCTTTGTTTACATCAAAGATTTTTTGAAGAACATACTGAAGGTTGTTTCATGCAAACAATTTCTTTAGAAAAGGTAAGAAGTCAGTATTGTGAAGTCAACTAACTATGGCAAGCTTTACACTTTGCTCAAAAGTGGAAATAATCTATATTCCTTAGTTTGTAAAGTTTTGTCATGCTCTAAAGGTTTTGCCAAAGAAGTCACAAGCATTCGATGTTATGTCAAAAAGCATTTAATGTGTCCTGCAGCCTCAAAATTGTTCTGAAGTAGTTGAAAATGTCCTTTACAACAACTACCTAAGATGTGCACCGAATATATTCCTTGGAGCTCTTCATATAAAAGATATTGTGGGAGAAGGAAAAAGTCAAACAAACTTGAGAGAAAAGCATTGTGTTTGTTTAACAAACTAAAAGATACTGAGCAAATATCAAATGACTCGACCCCTCTCTAGTGAGCAAACCTTGTGATCTTTTTATAACAACCAAACAATTTTTTTTGTCTTAGACATGAGATACATATTGTTAAAGAATACTCACATTAGGTAAGAGTGACTTGTTGTCAAATAATACTCATGTTATCAAGGAGTGACTTGTTGTCAAATAATATTCATGTTAGTCAAAACGAACTTATTGTTAAACGATACCCGTGTTAGTAAAAAATGACTTGTCAAACAATATTAAGCAATATTCATACAAGTTAGTTAAGACCGACTACAAGTTAAAAGAATATTATTGTATCTTACAACAATAGTTTACGTAGTGAAACTCAATTAATTAATTGAGAATTAAACATAAATTATGTTGAGCAAACCGGTGTAAATCTTTGTTAGATCATATTATACTTGGGAAAACAAATGCAACCTTCCTTTATCTTTTTCTTATTTTTTTCATAGTATTATGCTTACCATATACTATTTTAATATTATTCTTATAAATTAACATTAAATATTTGTGAGCAAATATTTATTAGATAAATTGTAATTTAATTTAAATAATGTTTAATTTATGTACATAAAGTTAATTTTGAATTGTTAAGCATGAAATATTTTTCACTTTAAATTAATTATGATTGCAAATTGTTGTTTCGCATTTAACAAATTAAAATTAACTATATTTATAAAAAACATTATAAATTGTTTAACTTATTTGAAACAATATCGTATTCAATTAAATAAATTATTTAACATTTTTTTCAAAATAATTTCGCACTAAAATAATCACTAAACTTATTGGCAAATTCTAATATTATTTTAAAAGTATTCAGGAATAATTTCAATCATTATATATTAATAGGGTTAAGAATTTTTTTAGTCTTCCAAAATTAGAATTCGTCTCTATTTGAAATTTTGATATATTTTGGTCTTTAAACTTTAAAATGATTGAATATAGTTATTTTAATTTAATTACCTTAAGTTTTGTTTGAGGTGTCAAATGCATTTCCTAACAGGATATTGAATCGAAGATGTGTCAAACAATGTAAGATAGGAATAAATTCCAATTTCAAATTAAAGTTGAGGAACTAAAAACATATTTAACCCAATATTTATATACCAAACATTTAAATTTTAAAAACAGAAAAATCATTTCAGCCATATCCGTATGTTCATAGTATTGGAGAGAAATTACTCATCTAAAACTCAATTTTTTTGGGTAATTAACTTTTAAAAGCATGTTATTTTAAAAATAAATATGGTTTAATTACTTTTTTATTATTATTTTTGTTCAAAAATATCAAATTGGTCATTCAATTTTTGTTAGTATCAATTTGGTCCTGATTTTTAAAAATCAATACAGTAAAATCTTTTTTATTAAATTTCTTGAAATGGGTTAAAGATTTTTCATCAAAATAGATATTAAAAATATGTTAATTACACCAATAAAACAAATCAACATACTTTAATTATGATGAAAATGACTCCTTTAAGACATTTAATAAAAATGACCAAATTATATTAATTTAAAAAAAAATCAAAACTAAATTGTGTAAGGCCCATTTTTATTCTCTACCCTAATGTCTAAGGGCTGACCTTAATCTGTTGGGCCTAAGGGTTGGTCCATAGGATGCCAAGACCCCTAAAACTGCTAGGTTTCCCTTTCAGCCTCATTCTTGCAAAATAGAACCTAAAACACTGCCCTTCTTCCTTTTTAGAACACTCTCCTAGGGTTAGCCGTCAACTTCCCCAAGCGAACTCAAGCTCTTCCCCTCCATGTAAGTTGCTTCTGAACTCGTAGTGGTCTTCCTCTAGCTTTATTTTCGACATTTCCTTGAGGCTCATCTCAATGACCTGTTCTGCTTTGTCCCACTATTTCTTTCCAGCTACTTATCTTTGTTCCTAGAGCTACTGCGCTCTTTTGTTCGGTGTCGAGGTCGCGCCGGGATAGTCTATTAGCTTATTTCCAGGTAAGGGGAGCTAGAGATTCTTGTTTTGAGTGTATTTTTCCTGTGATTGGTTTTGTTATGTGTCTCTGGTGATTGTATGATGTCTGTTTTAAAATGAATATGCTTGGTATACTGCTCTGGATGCAACTTGGATTTTTCAGGTGTCGAACAGTGAGGGGAAACTGCTATTTTCTCGCCCAAGCAAGCATGCCTCGCCTAGGCGAGATTAATAGAGGCTCGCCCAAGCTACTTCACGAGAGTAGTCGCTCAGGCGACCCACGCTCTTTTTGAGCGAGCGAACGTCTCGCTCAGGCGAGAGGGGTCTCGCCTAAGCGAGATCACGCGTGAGGTTATTGTTCCCCTTTTTGAGCCCTCGCCTAGGCGAAGGGGGCTCGCCTGAGCGAGACCCTTCAGCCTGAGCGAGGAGTTGGGTGAGGACAGTGTGGTGTATGGTTGTTTCTTTGTCCTTGAATGATTGGCACTTGCTTGGGTATAATTATTATGTTAAAAACATGAGATGAATGGTTATGTATGAGTGATGTGATTCATGGTTGGTGAATGATGGGTTTGGTATAGACTTGGCATGTAATTTAAATGAGATGGATGGTATCAAAGAGACATGGTATTGATATGAAATACAAAGGATGGGTTGGTATGTTTCAATATTTGGGTACGAATGAGGATGGGTTGAAGATGGTTGGCATGAGGTTATGTGTATAATATGTATTACTTGATTGATTAAGCATGATTGGTCCGTGGTCAATGCGTAATTCCTTGAAATCTCTAGGTGAGATTTTAGGGTCGTGCTTCAGTGGTCGGGACGTAATTCTATGGCCCTTGTTAGTGGGAGTTCATGGTGGTGCCCTATTTGTATAGTCTGGTAAGGATTCAAGGTAATGTTGCATCCTGACACTCTAAGAGGTCAGTTAGTCTCACTTAGAGCGGATTGACTCTTGTGGTGAGAGTAGCATGAGGCTTGAAACTCATTAAGGGCTAACCTTGTGTGTAGGGGATTGAAACATCGTAACACTTGTAACACTTAACTTGGGGGTGAGCAGAGGTATCCACCACAAGTGCAATTATCCGCTGAATCCAATCAGATTATATGTATTCGGATGAGTCGAGTCGAATCGTAATGTATTGATTTCATAACATGCTTGGATGATGTATGAGTAGTTGACTGTGAAAGCATGCCTGATTACATGATAAAATTATTTTTGGCTCTAGCTTACCCTTCTGTCGTTTGTAGGGAGGTCATGGTTCCGTTGCTTAGCCATCTGGGCTGGATTTTTTCTACTTGGGCTTTCTTTTTGGGCTATGGCCCATGTACTAGTCTATATTTTAAATTCATATTTTGACTTTGTTGCATTTTGTATCTGGTTTAGTTTTGACATCGTGGTGTGCCTTGAATAATTTTAAGGAGTTAAGTTTTAAACTTCAAGACTACGCTGTTATATTATCTTTATGTGACACTTTCTTTAATTTCGTTTATTAAATTAAATGGGGTGTTACAAATTAAATCTATATAAAAAATTGGAGAATTAACTTGGCATTTTAGAACGAAAATAAAAATAAAAGAATAATTAAACCAACAAATATTAATGCGGTAACTTTACTTTGAAAATAAAACTTCGACGAGTTTTTAAAATTAAACTTTTCTCTTACAACGAAGAATAATTAAACCAAGAAATATTAATGCCAGTAACTTTACTTTGAAAATAAAACTTCGACAATTTTTTGAAATTAAACTTTTCTCTTACCATTACTTTTTGTATTAAATTTGTTAAGATTATAAACATAATTATTTAATATTTTTAATTTTGAACTCAAAAATACATTGTGATTTAAATTCTAATACTTATAGTCTATTTTCACAAGGTAATCTATATTATTAAAGGTGATTATCCATTTATTTTATTTTAATTACTTCTAATTATATGCTCCAAGACCACATTATTTTATTCACTTTTTTATATCATTATTTATAATCGATTTTAAATTTTACCCATTGTCTATACGTTAATTCACTATTTAAAATTTTAAAATAAGAAGTAATTATAAAACATATTTTTTATTTTGGTAAGATAGTAAATTAGGGTTCAAATTAGATCTTTTTTGCACATATTCATAACATAAATAAATGAAAAAATAAAAATAATTTTATCTTTGTATTGTTATTCTTTAAATGTTGTAAAATGTGACATCAAAACCATGACCCGATAAACTATATGAAAATTTATATATTTTTTAAATATGCCAAAAACAAAGAAAGTTGATTCATTTCTTTAAGAGTGAATGGATTTTTTTTTTGTTATAAAATAAATCACATTTAAATTCCATGAAATGGCTATATAATAATAATATATATACCTTACAACATCCTACACCACTTTAATTATGTGTAAAGGGAAAAATAATAGGCACATGTCCAATAAATAAAAAACTAAAAAAAAAAGACATATATGATTTGCAATTGACACATCTCAAGTTACAACTCTAATCCCATTTTTATAATTTTTGAAAGTATTATTTTATCTATCCAAACCAAATGACATAAAGGTTCAAAATATAGACGACAAATAAACTCCTATAATAACAAGTAATTTTACCTAGTAGTTTGATTTAAGTCATGTGTTCTTGTTATACTAGTGTTAGAAAAGTCTTCAGGATCGAAATGAAGATCAGAGATTGCATTAAGATTAAGATTAGGAAATGCTGAACAACGACATCGAGGACAACTCACGTTAAGCCGAAGCCACTCGTCTATGCATTCCACATGGAAATTGTGACCACAGGGCAACCCACGAACCTACACCACATTAAAATGTTTAATGTAAGGTTAAAGTATATTTCTTGTCTCAAAGCTATTTTTAAAAATTGTATTTTGTCTTTAAACTTCGTAGAAAAAGTTTTACATGACTTTAATAAAATTTAAGAATGAAATAACTATATATTTAATTTAAGAACAAAATGTAATTTAGAAAAATAGTTTGAGAATGGAAAATATATATTTATTATTTATTCATTGAATGATAAAACCTATTAAGTTTGAAATGAATATGACTAAGAAGAAATGAATTAATATTTTTCCCCATTAGTTATAGGTATTGGTATGGAAGAAAAAGTTTACCTGATTTCCTGCACAAAACTCTTCTAGGCAAATGAGGCATTCGTTGCAAGTAGTAGGAACCGCATCTAACTTGAATGTTGGAAGTTCTTGAATTGAAGCTTCCATTGCTTCTTTCTGCATTCAAATTACACCACATTATCTATTAGTAATCAAACTAAAAATAAATATACAAAAAATATATGTGCTGAAGTATATATTAAAATGATGTTCAAATAAATAAGACATATCATTTAAAAATTATGCATGTTTATGGTTGAGAAGAAGTATAATATAAAATAACCTGAGCTTCAGTTAGGTAAAGTCCAGGATGAAATGTAGCATTTTGGGCAGTGCTTGCAGCTTCAAATGCCCAATCAGGTACTTGGATCATTTCCATTATAATCTAACAATAAACAACAACTATTCTTATCAGTATACCATCATCCAAAAGTCCCAAGTTTAGGACAACAAAATACAAATTGTTCATTTTCATATTGTGTCCTTTTTACTTTTTCTTCACAAAATTTTAATGATGGAAAATAGAATAAGGCATATTTACTAAATGGGTAATAGTGTTTTAATACAATATGATGTTGTGTCTATGTAGCATAAAGTATTATAATACATAAATAGGGTGTCAAAAAGGGTCAGGTTAGTCCGTTTGTGTCTGCCCACTTCTAGTTTACCAAAATTGGACCGATGTCAATTCAACATAAAAAAAAAAGAGTTAAAACATTGAACTCGTCTTGTCATTGGATGGTTGGCAGACTAACCCGCCAAATTTATGTCACCAGTCACACAAAATTGTCCCTCCTGCTCTCTAGTTTCTTCTTTGTGTTGTTCCTTCTAAAAGAAATTCTCAGCATGTTCTATTGCAACAACAAGGCTTGTTCTATGTTTGTAGTAAGTCTAATTCACAAATTCCCTAATTTTCAATCGTAATTCCCAAATTATACAGAGAGAAGAATCGATAGTGCCAAATGCAAACCACACAAACCTAGAAAATAAACCAGGATAAATCAACGTAAAGAAGATGGACCGGGATGAGATTCGAACTATGAGAAGAAGATGGGTGGGAGGGATTCACGTTCACACTCTTGCATCGTTCGCAATCTTGTGGTGCAGCTTGTCGCCTTCATACCCTTAAAGAAGACAAGGAACACAATAGACCTATTTTTGCTTGCTTTGTTCATTAATGGGTAATGGGTCGGTGAATTGGCCCGACCCGTCATACGTGTGACATGGTGGATTTGACGGGTTGGATGGTCTAGTTTGCATATTCACAAGTTCAAAAATATACTCCGACCTACCTTTATTCAGACGGATTGACAGGCTAGTCTGTCAGGTCAGCTCGCTTTGACACCTCTATATATAAAGATAACTAAAAATACAATCCATCATAAATTTGAATAAAAATAAAAATTCATTTAACTTACAAATTCATGAGTTGTAGATAAAAAGATTTTACATAACCAATAAATCTAAAAATTTAGTACGAAGTTTTCAAATGTGTGAGATTCACCATTTCAAGGATAAGTTCATAAGAGCAAAATTTCATCATGATTCCAAAACAAAGAAAAGACTAAACGAGACTAATTCTTCATAACTCATCATATCTCCACTAACATACTATATTCCGATTATTTTGAGCATTAGCGCAAATGCAACTTCAACAAAAGCAAAAACAGTAGAATCCTTTATTGTTCACTCCCTTTCATTGGGAGAAAATAATTCCATTAAGAGATGGAGTTTTCATGTTTCATTAACTACACTAATATAAACAAAAAAACAACATAGATAAAAGAACTTACCCCAAATGCGGATATATGCATACCCTCTGGGGAATTTAACAAGTGCAATTGTCTTCGTTTCAACCACTACAAATAATTCCAAAAATAAAAAATGAAAACAAAACATAAGTAGAGACAAAAAAAAGAAAAAAGAAAAAAGGAATAAGACATTTTTCTGCAAACATAGTAACACAGAAGTGCTAACCTTCCCTGCTGTGAGAGAAGCAATACAAAGGAGTCCACAATAGCTAAAGAGTAACCAAATAATGAAGCTCCATTTCTGACCCCCTCCAGACAACTGTACATAAAATAAAACCACCTTTGGATTAAGCATCTTAAACATGTTTACAAAATCAAAAACTACAATTAAGGATTAAAACATACACAAATTTTAGTGTCGATAAACCATAAGGTACCAATTATTGTCCATGCCCAAAGAAATGGATACAAAAGGAATGCAAGGATTGAAAGTACAACCACTCTCCCATAAAAATTAGCACATCTCAGAGCCCATCCAAAATCTCTAAAAACACAACAAAATAAGGGAAAACAATATAAGTAATTGAAACAGTAATAAGATTTTACTATTTCATTAAATTTTTAGGTTAGTTCTGATCTGAATGTTGTTCAATTTGAGAGTTAAGTAAAACTTAAAAAACATTATCAATTTATCAGACTCATACTTACACAAATGCACTGTTTATACAATTTTAGAAGAAGTCTCAGAAAACAAAAACATTAAAAGATGAAAGACTAGTAGAACGTCTTACAACCTCAGTCTGGAAGCAAGTCCATTATCAATGAACATCAAGAGTCGGAAAGTGAAAACCACACTGTAATCGACCTGAATCATCACATCCAATAAATAAATAAATAAATAAAAATATATATTAAAACAGAAATAAATAAAATGAGAATTGATGATAAAAAATCTCACTCACCACAGTCCATATATGCAGAGGGTATGTACAAGATTGGTATAAGTTCCAATTAATTATCACAATAGCTCTATAAGTAAAAATCGTTAAAGAAAACACACTCACCAAAGAGTTACAAAAAATTACTTGTGATATTTTTTTCTAACAAAGATTAAGAATATAGAAGAATTAACGAATGATACGAAAACAGAGAGAAATCAACAAAAGGGGGAATTTTTAAGGATACGTGTTGGTCGCGAGCACAGACAAGAAAAAACCATCGAACCTGCGTTCAATGTGATATGATTGTGTTAAAATTGGGAAGATAAAAAAAAGTGATGAAGAAAGAAGGATTGAGACAAACCATTTGAAATTAACGCCTCTAATTGCCATGGTGAAGGGAAAACCCTATAATGAAACAACGTTGTATCCAACAATCTTCGGTACGTGAAAAATGCATGAGATTACTATAGAGTCAAATTGGATTGAGATGTTTCATCCGACAATTATCATGATTGAACATCAAACAAGAAGAAGTGACAGTGAGGAGAAAGTGTGCAGTGTAGATCTTAACTGAACTGTACTCATTGTTTTATTGGTTAGCTATCTACAAATGGATTGGATTTCTAAGACTTTTTATAATAAAAATAAAAAAATAAAAAAAATGAAAAATAATTTCCGCAAAAGACGAAGTCAGAGGAAATAGAACAAGAAATTGTAATTGGAATGTATTAGATCAATAATATGTAAGATATAAACAAATAAAAATTATGGTATAAAAAAATTATATAATAAATAAGGATAAAAAAATTGTTAAAAGGATAATTTGACAAGGTTTTTCGATCATTTAAGAAGGAGTGTTCGTGTATTTAAGAAAATTGATGATTTGTGTGAAAGTTTTTTTTTTTTTAATGGTTGGATTTCCACTAACGAAGAGTTCACATTAAAATTGAAATTACTAAGATTTTAGGAGTTATAAATCTAGAAATGAGAGCATTTTAATCAATTGCTAAGTAATTTAATTAATTACGACAACAATGTTTCAAAAACTTTAAATAGTTGAAAACTCTATATTTTTATACAAAACTCACAAGTTTTACACATTTGAAGAAAAATGTTTGAAGATATGAAAACATTGTAGTAAAAATACGATGACATAAATTCCTGAAACGTGTTGAAACATTGTCCTTAAGGATTTATTTATGCAAATTTTCCAAGGTACAACAAGAACATCTCGGATATATCTCGAAGATAACAGAAACTAACAAGATAAACTCTTTAAAAGAGTAGAATAACCCAAGATAACAAAATAAAGATATAGAGGGAGAAAAGAGCACAAGAAACCCCAAAGAGAAAGAGATGTGAGTTTAATTGTCTGCCTTTATGGAAAGCACCAAACCACTTTTTTATAGGTGTGAATAAGGGATGGTGATGAGTTAAAATCCCATGGCTCATGATGAATATCTTGTAACAACTCAACAACGACCATATTTGTTGTAATGCCCAAAATCGAAATTGTTGTATCAATAATAACCAAAACAAAACTACTCTAGCTATAATGGCCAAATTGTAACTACATATTTTGCAATAACCAAATTTTACAGCAATCCCCCACATATTGCAAAATATAAGAAAAAGAAGAAAATCATGGGTCTTGTATAAGATGTAATGCATCATAGTTGGTATAGCAAGCTATATGAACCAGTCTTAAATTAATAAACTTAACATACAGTGTAGTTGGTATAACAATTATATGAACCAAAAACAATTATATGAACCAAAAACACTTGTGTGTTATCAGAACTAACAAATGACTTATTCTTACCCATAAGAACCTTATTCATGGGATCTCCAATCACAAAGGTTAGGTTACCATCCTTGTTTGTTTCAAATGGCTTAAGTCTTATTCTTCTATATGTTTCTATAATCATATTTTCATATTTCATCCTAGGGTTTTGTGAGAGGATCTACTAGATTTCATTCTGACTTCACATACTCAATGAAAATTGTTCCACTCTTTAGTAGCTACTGCTGATTGGCAATCACAATGTATTCTCATTCCTAGTGGAATGTTAGCTAAAAAAGTTCGTCAACTACTCAACTTCACTATCAACCATTTCAAGAACAACATACTCATATTTCATTGTTGATTTAACAATAATTGTTTGCCTGGCTGATCTCCATGAAATCACACTACCCCCAAGTGTGAATCTATTACCTCTAATGGATTTTCTCTCATCTGAATCAAAGATTCAGTTAGCATCATTGTACCTTTTTAGTACAATGAAAAATCCACTATATTCAATGGCATATTTCTTTTAATCTCTTAAGTATCTCATAAGTGCATCTCAATATTGCTAATTAGAATATTAAGTGTATCTTCTCAGTCTACCAATTGCATAAGCAGTTTACCTACTGCATAAGCAATATATAGTCTAGAAAGACTCATCAAAATCAATAACACCAGTGCAGGAAGGGTATTTTACCGCGACTATTTTTGCTATTTTGCCCCGGTTTTAGAACCGAGGCATATAAGACCGAAACCAAAAATGTTGCTTTTGGCCTCAGGTGTTACCCGAAACCATATCTCTTTATTACTACCTCGGTTTTGATACAACCGAGGCCTAAGACGTTCAAAATTAAAAAAAAAACCACCGAAACAGAGGCTTCCACTCCAACACCATCTTCCACTCCATTTTTCACTTACGGAGGATTAATCTTTCCAACATCACGAAACACTTCATAAATGCATCCTCACAAAATCACCAAAATCACAAACCTCACCACCCAATCTCAATCACCTGCACAAAATCATCAAAATAGAGGCAATCAAACCATCACAATATTACTAGATTTTACCCCTGGAAACAAGATGAATGAAGAACAAATAATGTGAAGAAAAAGACCCCGTCGACAGTAATATATGAATGCAGTATATATTGTGGGAAGAAGGCACAATAGAATGCAATAGATAAAATTGGGGATAATATTTGATGTAGAAGAAGCGGAAACACGAACTGGGAAACGGAAACGCAAACTGGGAAGCGGAAACACAAACATGTTATGGAGAAGGGTGAATAAAAATGAAGGAGAAAGAGAAATAGTACCTCTGAACTGGGAAGCGTAGAAGTGACAAATGAGGGGGTCGTGGTTGAGGTGGGAAGTGTTGGGTTTGATGGAAATGAGGGTTTTGTTGGTAAAATGGGAGGGCGAGGAGGAGCATCGAATTCCGACGAGCTCGTGGTGAAGACGAAGGAGAGGATGATTGTTCGTGGTAGGGGAGACGTTCCCGCCGCATGAAGGATGAAGAAGAAGCTTGGTGGGGGAGAGTCTGCGACTTTAGGGTTTCCTGCTGAAGAAAGGAATTTGGGCCTAAGGCTGGCCATTTTAACTAATTGTATTACCTCAGGTTCAAACAACCGAGGCATATAAGGCCTTATTGCCTCGGGTCAGTATTAACCGGTGCATAAAATTTTTGTTTTAAATTTAAAAATCCAAGTGGCGGGAAGGGGGAAATTTTGGAGGGGCTTTAGGCCTCGGGTCTTTCAGAATCGAGGCATAAAACTAATTTCTGCTTCGGGTAAACTAGTAACCGGGACATAAAATGTTGAATAAATTACAAAACTGCCACCGCGTGTTTATATGCCTCGTTTCCACTATAACCGAGGCATAAAGTCTGAGGTAAAAAACGTAAAATGCACTAGTGTAAGCTCCCAATTAGCTGGGCATACTAGGGTTGAAACAAATATTTTTTTATCTATTTTTCATTAACTCTTTAATTCAAAATTAGTATCATAAAGGGATATCCATTCGTTTGAAGTCAAAATTTATTTTCCTTTGAAAATGTGATTAAATTCATTCAAAAGAAGCTTTTTAAAATTTTAGGCACCCCGTAGTCTTAAATATTTAAGATTAGTAAACGAACAAAGGCCGTACTCCTGTCATTTTTATGTAAGGAATATACGAACCACTAGTCTCAAGTAATGGATAATGATCCATTGCATCATTCACCATGTCAACTTCATCCTTTAAGATCAATGATATACCCTAGCTCTATTTCTCGGGTTGAAAAATAAATCAGGGGAACACGAAGAAATCCACAAGAGCCCATCTTCATCTTCTTATTTCTTCTTTCTCCAATTTTTGAGATTTATTCTCCTCCCATTTCTTGCTTTCATCCAAAAAGGAAAGCAAACACATTAGCCCTAGGTCACGCCTAGAATCTTCAGGAACCGCCGGCCACCATCTAAAGCTCGTCGACGACGAGGCAACCTCGTCCAACCACTGTTATACTGTGGGTTTCATGTCATCGCTTCCCTTCTCTCTCATGGGAATGTGCCTCCGCAATGTGCCTCCGCCAACCACCGTTTCCATTCGTGCCTAGGAAAGGAATGGCAACAACGATAGCCCCGGTGGCTGGTGCAGCGACCAAGATGCAAGGATGCTCGAAAAATCGCGACAGTGTGCCTTTGTTGTTCTTTGATGTGTGTATCTGAAGAAGAATACCCCACGAGTTTCATAGCACGGGAAACGCCGACGATGGTTCTGACTATGCTTGGTGTCATTAGTGGCAACCACGACACGATGGAGAGGTGCGTCATTGGTGAGCATTATTGACAGAGGAAGCTCACGCAAGCAATGCTGAGGTCATCTTCTTCTGGGGAAGTGTCAGAGACGAAGCTGACGGGCTCAGGGAATTGGCGGGCCTGTGTGGGCACTTGGATCGTTAACTGGTTGTGGTTCTTTGACTCGGTCTCGATCTCCCTGTCATGCACAACATTTTTCTGGGAAACCACAACCACCATTTTTTTCGGTTTAAACCCTTTCTAGGAACTTCTAAATAAAGAGTTTAAGGAACAAGAACAAAAAGAGAAAGAATAACAACAAACAAAATCAAATTGTGTTCACTAGCTAGCATCAAGAATTTTGAATTCTATACTACTATAAGACTGAGAAATTTAAATAATTAAATAAATAATTATTTAATAAATGCGGATAGTAAAAGTCTTTATAATATTTAATGTTAATTATTGTGACGTGAAAAAATATTAGTTCAAGTGGTTGAGAGTACTTAATTGTGTAAAAGTACTTAGGTTCAAGTCTTTATGTATGCCAATTGTATGATATTTTATTTTGTGCATTATTTTAAGTTATAATTGAATGGGAGTAGTGATAATGTAATCTTAAAATTATAGGAATTATCACGAAACATGGGTTGATTGAGTTATTCAATATCAAGGTAGAGTGCCCAGGTTTTGGGCGACATGTTAGCTCGCTCAGGCGAGAAATCGAGGGGTGTGAGGCTTTGATTTAAGCATCTCGCTTAAGCGAGAACTCATGTGTTTTTGCTTAACTTGCCCCTAGGCGAGAGTTCATGGATGGTGGTTAACATGTGATGGTATGAGCGGGGAGGTTCATACTCAGTTACTCTCATGTGGGGATACGAGCGAGGTAGGTTCGTATGTTGCGTGCTCACATTTGAGAGATGTTGCGTGCGGGGAGGTACGTAGCTGGTGGATCACATGTGTTGGACTACGGGCGGGTAGGTCCGTAGAGTAGAACTACTAGCGTGGAAGTTCGTAGAGGCAGGACCACGAGCGGGTAGGTTCGTGTGAGCATCATAAATCCTGAGTCCATGGCTAACTATGTTGTGTGATTTGAAGGTTGAAAAGCTTTGGGATATTAAGGACTTGGCCAAAGTCTAACTATAATAATATAACTGGGTGTGTATATATATATATATATATATATATATATATATATATATATATATATATATATATATATATATATATATATATATATATATTTTTTTTTTTTTTTTTTTTTTTT
>Ga0099822_1000559_pt1 | contig 35706 bp, 15 predicted proteins | sample CowpeawhiteBW_FD_76839 | JGI IMG/M metagenome (GOLD analysis project Ga0099822, IMG submission 76839) | Root nodule microbial communities of legume samples collected from California USA - Cow pea white BW | ecosystem: Host-associated > Plants > Roots > Nodule | place: USA: California | collected... | reverse complement strand
AAAATAAAATCATAGACATATACTATATGTATATACAAAATATCCCCTGCTAGCCCTCGCTCCGAGTCTATGCATCTCCTGGCCCACCTGTCACATCATCTGCTCCCGGATAACAAGATACGCGATCATCGCCACACTATGGACTCCTCGCCCAATAGTAGCCGACAAGAACATAAAAAACATAACAATTCCTTGCCCATCGTGCGCCGGACACATGCATCCAACCACCAAGCACATCTCAGACCCCTATAGGCTAACCCACCTCGCCTACAAACAGTGACCATATCACATTGATAGTTAGCAAAAATAAAGCTTACTCTATGCCCATCAAGGTTTGAACCTGTGACCCTCCACTCATGAGGCCAAAGCACAACCACTATGCCAATTCACATTTGGTGATAACCATTATAATCTTATGATTATACTATCACTCACCATTCACAATTCCATTACCAAAACAAAATAATAAATAAACCATACAACACATAATTGGCATACATAGGACTCAAACCCAAGTCCTCTCACACAATCAAAGTACTCTCAACCACTTCAGCTATTACTTTTCCATGTCACACCAAACAACAATTAATGTCATAAAGGCTCTTTCAACTCGCATTTATTAATTAATTAATTATTTAATTAACTAATTTCACGGGTCTTACATTTGACACTTATGAATTCAATTATAGTTATGTTTTTGTGCATTTATTTGTCATTCACAATTAAAAGTATACATTATTGTTTTGTTTATGTGGAATGACAGGATGTATCTTTGAAAAGAAAATAAAGATACATATTATGGTATAATTAAACTGAAATTGAGTCAGATGATTTGTGATACATGGAAGGAACCATGTTGTTGAATAGCTACCAACTGCCATGATCCATCATCCAATTCAATTATTAAAGAAAGTTGACTTAATAATTCCAATGAATGGTGCACACTTAAAGTTTAATATTGGATCTTCAAGTCATCACATGAACCAAGTGGGAGAATGTTAAATTATATATTAATTTAATATGTGGTTCATGTAATTTAAAGAATAGATTTAATGTAAATATTCTAATGTGATGATTATTAGAATATAAGTTATTAAAGTTATGGAGATTATTTTAGACTTATTAAATTAATTTCCTCACTTCTCACTTCATAGGGGTATTATAGTATTTTATTAAAGTTTTAAAATACTAGAAGAAAAGGATGACAGTTGCTTCTGAAAAGTGGTAGAGTTTTTACGTTTCAAAGAGAACATAAAGAAAAGTAACTTTGATAAGAGAATATTTTCTACTTGATAATTCTATATCATCAAGAAACCATTAAAAAGAAGTGAGAGAAGGAAAAGCATATTGATTAAGAGAACTTTGCAATGGATCCAAGTAAGTTCTTGAACTCTTCTAATAATTTAATTGTTAGAATCATAATTCCTAAACGTTCATCCTCTATGATATAATAGTTTCTTAAATTGATTAGAAAATGGAAACTACATAAAAGATTTTACACCAACCTTTCAAAATTAAATCCACAAAGCTAAAATATAATATATCTAAAATTGTTTCTTTACTACATAACAAATTTTATTATTGTACAAGATTTTCTTCATGATCTTCATGGTCTTCATTATCTTCATGGTATTCAAGCTACAAAAGATACTAAAATATATTCTCAAATTTTTTCAACATATTATACATTTTAATAATTTAATTAAGTCAAATTTAACTTATAAATGTGTATTGATGAGTGAAGACCTAAAATGCAACTTTCTACTCATTATGACTCTCCTCTTACATAATGCAACCTTGATCTTAAATAGTCACAACAAACTAAACTACAACAATCTTAAAAAATAGAAAACAAAAACTAAAGAAAAACAACAACTAAACTAAAAAGAGAAGAACACGTGATAACCCTAATATTGTTCCATTCTCCATTTGAATATTGTCATGTGTTCATTCATACACTTTTTCAATTTCAACTAATATCTCTCAAAAGAAAACACAATGTTTAATGTTTTATTTTGAGTTTCCTTTATCTATACTCTCTACACCCGCTCTGGGACTTTTAATCTCACACTCTCTTTGTCTCTTAGTGGACTTTTATTTTTTTAATGTTAAATGTATATACCTTAAATAACTCGCAGCCACTTATAAATATATGCATAAAACAGAATATATAAGCATGAATTATTAATTTGATAGTGAATGATAACTACATATCAACTATAATTGTTAGGAGGATGTATCATAGAATTAGTTAAACTTATTGAATAAAGCTTCTAGAATTGACCACTCAATGTGGTAGATTTTCAGTGCTATCATTGAATAAAACCCAGGGAGAAAAATAGAAAAAAAAAAACCTAAATTATAAACAAAAGAAGGAAAATTAATGAAATCAAACAATATAATTGGATTTTCAAACAAATTAACCAAAACAAAGCAAAACCCTAAATAACATAATGTAATATACTAACCTTTGATCACCATGAACCATGGTTGAAGTTGAAGTAATAGGAATTATGAAGTAAGAAAAACCATAATAATTCTTGATAGTAAATAATGTTTACGTAGCTTAGCTCGTTGCAACAGTACAAAATAGAAATAGGAGAATTAAAATTTTGAAGAGATGAAGCACATGACCAAGCAAGAATTTGTTTGGGTTAGCCTTAAACATCATGGATTGAGTAGGTTTGTGAATGGTTTTATTGTCTTAACTAGAATATTGCAACTCCATTTTATTTAACCTTTTTGAGGATAGTACTTTTCTTTCTCTTATTTATATCTCCTTTCTAAATAAGTTTTTTTTTTTTTTTTGGAGTTTGTTTTTAGTCATGCAAGTAATTAATTTAGCAATTAAGAAATCACTTAAATTTTTTATATTGTCAAATTGAATAACTTATAAGAACACATATTTCTTCTTCATTCCTTCCAAGAAAATGGTAAGATTTCTTATCCAATGACCACACCTCATGTTCTTACCTTTCTCCATTAGATTAAAGTTTTTTAGTATTGCATTTTTCTTTCACAAAATTGATTATGTGTTCGCTTCACTTCTCTCATCAAATATTTGTGAATGTTAATATCTTTTATTTATTTATTTAATATTTTTTATTTAATAAGTCATGTCAAGGTGTAAGATTTGTCTTTAGTTCCCAAAGATATACAATAAATGTAAACCATGATGGTGGAACTTGTAACTTTAATATGTATTCTAACAGTCCCAACCCCAACTATGGTTGAAAGAGAGTTTCATTTTTTGATGTGTTTAGTTTTCTAAAATAACACTTTATTTTAATTATTTATTATTTATTATTTATAGGAGAAGTATGTTAAGTTCATTTATATTCATCACTCTATAACTCTATAAGTAATATTCTTCTTCCATATTTTTTACTTACAAATCTTCTTTCTATCTTACTAATTGAATCAATGGCCACTTCACAATCCATACTTGTTCCAAAAATTTTAAGAGATGATTCATTACCATGTTTCTATCTTTTGCACTATTTTCCATGGTGTACTACATTCCACTATTTTTTTTTCTTTTGTTGATGTCTATTTCTTATGAACTTGTTGTTTTACAAAGATTTTGGTTATGTTGACTGATTGTTTGTAATATGATTTGGGAGTAAACTCATTTCACAGTGGACCATTATTGACGAAAAGGGTAATCTTTACAACGTTACATATAATATGGATATGCAAAATCTAATGGTTACTCAAGGGTAGTCTAATTTAAAAAGTTTTTGAGTTGCATTCACATAAATATTTCATGTTAAAATGTGTTGGAAATTCTTCCTTCCAAATTCTCTTTTCCAACCATTGTTTAGACTCTATTATTGGCAAATTTCTAAAGAATATTGCAACAAATGCTCCTCTAACTATGTCAAACTTTTTTTAGGTCCGATTTTTGAAATATAATTCGCAAACTAGCTATTTGGTGAAATATTTTACATTCTTACCTTTAATTTCATTGTTTTGATGCATGAGTAATAAATTACTTGTTCGCACTTCTCTCATGTTGTTTGATGTACTAGTAATCGTTATGTCGTTTCGGACATTATTCGAATTTTAATTATTATTTTTTTCCGCAGGATTTAAATTTAGACTTAGCCAACTATTTTCGCAATAGTAGACTTTCAACTATTGTGCTCCATGGACCAGAAGGCCAAGTCTAAAGCAAGTTGCTAATAAGAACAAGGTTTGTCAAAATAGGCTGTGGATGAAACAAAATTTATGCCCACTAAAGGAAAATGATGTACTTATTTTTTAGGTTGATAGTGAAAAAACAAGTATGTATGTGAAAGTTCTTTATAATTTGTCACCGTAAAATCAACCATGAACTTTAGTTTATATTTATATGAATTATATGAATATGTAATATGTCTTTTAGTTTTTAAACTTTAGTAATATGAACTTTAACTTGATGTCAATATGAAGATCTATAATATTTGTTTTATGTCATGTAGTTTTCTACGAATCTTTCAATTTTTTATAAATTAATAAAAACTTATACCGATAATGTTTAATGAAATTTATAATTGAAGTTGTGACAAATGGAGAAAAAAAGTATTACAAATTATGTGGACATATGTAAAATTTAAGTTTTTATGGTCTAAATAACTCATTTTAAAAAATATACATTTCGTTTATTTAAAAATTCGATGTTTCTTTAAAAAACTGTGTAGACCTTTGGCCTATTTTTCATATTCTCACAAATCCATTAATTTGAAAAAATGTTGAATAACGTATCACCTGATACTAAATGGTTTACAACTAGTAAATAATAATTACTTTCATATTCTAAGACTATAATTTATTGAAAAAAAAATTTCCTTCAACAACTAATAAATACTTTTTGTATTCCAACATAATACGATGATTTACACTGATAAATAAATATTTGCATCTTCCAACATGTTTTCATAATGAATTATGACTACATTTAAAATTTACACCAAACCTTGATATGATTTAGATGTAATCTTTTATGTAATTATAATTTTTAAATTTTAATTTTGTAATCAATTTATGTTGCTTCTACAACAAGGTTTGTACGAATTTGAAAGGTTCTCATATTTACATACTTACTTTTTATCTTCCAGAAACCATTCTCTCATCAATATATGTTTGACCATTCGAGTCAATAATGAATCACCACAAAATATGAAACCTCTTCCACACTTTCTACAATTATCAAAACTTTTCATCATCCCACAAGCCTTTTCCCCAGGAGAATGTGATTCTTACACCTAATCGTTAAGAAAAGGTATGCACTCTATCTCTACAAAAACCATTCACAAAAATGTATATTGAAAAATAAATTCATGTTTAGGTTTTCAGGTTCTTTTTCAACATTAGGGTTTTTTCATTTCTTCAATCTCCCCAAAAAGTATACATTATTAGCAATATTGTTTCCTTTTCAGAAACAAAATGCTACTTTGCTTTTAGGCTTTTTTATTCAAAATTAATGTTTTTGAATGCTTATCAAGTTTGAAAAACTAGTACAGTTTAGGTTTTCGGTATGCACTACATATTTGCAAAAACTATTCACACAAATGTAGACTGAAAAAGGAAATCGTGTTTCGGTTTTTAGGTTCTTTTTCATCATTACGGTTTTTCCATTTCTTTCATCTTTGCAAAAAGTATACAATTTTAACAATGTTGTTTTCTTTTCAAAAACAAAATGATATTTTTGAATGTGTTTTACCTAAGGATTTGAATATTCGTAGTTTTTCCAAAACAATGTTGTAGTGAATGCTTTAGTGTTAGGTAAAATTTTCTTTTATTTTGACTCTATGGGGAAGCTAATAGGTCAAAATTGCATCTTTGCAAAAAAGAAATTCAATTTTTCTCTCTTTTCTTTTAAAATATCATCTTTTCATACTAGGATTTTTGTTGAACATCGATGTTTTATTTATATACATATTTCATTTTATTTATTTACTCAGTCAATAATTTTTTTCTTCAGGATTTGTCATCTGATTTTGGCAAGTATCTTTCGACAAGGAAGATTTAGAAATATTGTTCTTCATTAACCATGTAAGATGGTCAAGTGCAAACTTCTGTTAAGAAATATTCTAAGGAAGTCTAACAAAATTGGAAGTATCTGGATGAAGTTTTGTACTTCTCATGGATTCGATGAATGTTTCGAGTTTGTGTTTGAAGTTGACAAGATGAAAAGCAATAAGAATATCAGAGTACTTGCATATTTGTAATTTGTAACTTATAATTTATTTTATTTTATTTTATGCCCATTTTTGGAAGTACAAATGTAGGAAGAGTATTTTGGACACCCTTTCAATTGTCTACTACTTATGTTAATTATGGTAACTTGTGATCTTTGGAAGTACAAATGTAGGAAGAGCATTTTGGACACCCTTTCAATTGTCTACTACTTATGTTAATTATGTTAACTTGTGATCCTCATATAAATGCATATGTATGTTTGTTTAATTTGGTGATATTTAAATATTTGAAAATATCAATGTTGTAGTATTTCAACATGGTTTTACTTCAAGTACTTTGAATATTAACTAAAACATTAAAGTAAAATTTTAGTAAAGTGTGTTGTTCATTCTTCAAATAGAAATCCCAAACATTGCTTTGAAGAAAGACCCAAGATAAGTAAGGAAAATTTGGTCAACACATTAAGAAGAAAGAATGAAAGCTTGGAGTCCCGCATTACTTATGAGAGACAACTTTTAAGTCAATTGTGTGCACAATAGAAAGATAAGGAAGGGCTCTGGTTTTGACTCATTTTCAACCTTATTAGTCTCACATTTTTTGTTATAAGAACTGCTAAGGGGTTATACATCTATAAATAAGATCATTTACTACATGTCAGACTCCTTTTTGATGAATAAGAATTCAAATTGCTATTATGCTTTTTTTATTGTTCTTGAGAGCAAACATGGGAGTAATCTTCTTAGTTCTTATCCAAGAAACCTTTCTTGAGAAAGGTTAATAATGTTCATTTGTCTTTTGTTGTGTGGAGGAGAAGGTGTTTTCCATCGTGTAAGACCAAGGAAAATTAAATAAATAAATAAATATTTATTTGTAATGATTATGGATTAGAAGTATATATAAAATAATTATGTTGTCAAGTTATAACAAGGAATAATGGTAGCTCAAGTGGTTGAGAGTACTTGGTGGTGTTGGGTGGTCTTGGATTGAATCTTGTGTATGTCATTAGTGTGATATACTAATTATTTATTTGCCTTTATGAGACTTTATGGGCAGAAACTTCCATGTTAATGGCACTTGAATGACAATTAAGCCATTTTCGTTTTTAATTATTTTAGTAATTTTTGTTAGGCTAAAAAAAGGGAGTTAAGGGGTTGGTTAGTGAAGAATTGAGGGGAAATTCGTGGGGCTATGAAGGCTGAATTTTTAGAGCACCAAAAGGAGACCTAACGAGAGCGTAGACAACTAGGAAGGTATTTGATGTTAAAGGTAAAGGTTGAAGCTTTTTTTGGGTAAGGAGAAGAACCTAGGAGGTCATCTTTAGCGCGAGCAAGGGCGGAGCATCGGGAAAAGAGGTAAGGGGAGTTGTATTTTCGTTTTACCATGATTGTATGTTGCCTCTTCGCCATTTGATTCCATTTTCTTCATGAACAAGATGTTTGGTGTCCATGTGTTGCATTAACATTGTATGTACGTGTTTTGATGAAGCCAAATGAGTATGTATGGATGTTGGAAGCATGATTGGTTGATTTTTCGTGCAATTACATGAATGGGTCACGTTTTTGGGGTATGGGTATTTTTGCAAGTGGAGAAAATGAGGTTCTACACATGAACCTTTGGTGCACCACTGACGACAGTTGTGGACTGCTAGGTAGCCTCCAATGTGCAACGGAATCCAGGTTTGTTGTGCGATGATGCGAGTTTGGTTTCTCTTTGCACTTTCACTTTCAAATGTTTATTATAATGTTATGGAATGGTCAAATTGCCACTGTTTTGTGAAATTTTGGTGTGTTTAAAGAAGTGTGTGATATGCATGAATTGGTGGTGGTAGAATTGTATTTCTTTTCATTGTACCAATAGGATTTTTTATAAAGATTGATGTGCTAAGCATGAATACCTAATAATGTTGAAAGGATAATTGGTTAACTAGAGATGGGTTGAAAAACATTAAGAATTGAATATCTAGATGAGATGTGAGTATGTAAATTACGTTGTGCAAGTGGAAGTCTTATATGCATGTTAAACATGGGTTTGGAATGAGGAACATATTATGGTTATTGTCGTAGATGTTGATTTTTTGATCCCATGATAAATGAGATTCTTATGGTGAGTTCTTGTTGTTTGGTTATGGTGTTTTGAAGGTTTAGTTGTTATGCATGTCTTGAACACTTAATTAGTGGTATTCCATCTTGTGGTTCATGTTTGCAATATGTGAATGATGTTTTTGTGTTTGGAACCTGTGGTTGAATTATTGGGTGGTGAAAATCTGTAAATGGATCGTAAATGAGCAACAATATTTGGTGCTACTGGTATAGCGTCTGGTGATAACGTCTATTTTTACTTCTTTTTGTGTGCTTATTTTCATGAATAAATCAACTCTTTCCTAGTTTTTATCTTGTTATATTCTCAAGTTTAGTGTGCTTTGTATTATTTTTGTTTTTTAGCTATTTTATGCTTGTTTTACTTCTAATCTCTCTTTTAAGTGTGTGAATAAATGAATAGGGAGCAATCATAGTGGATGAAAACAAGCAAGAACCTAAGGGAGCATGTTTTGGAAAGTAAAAGTTTGATTTTGAGCTAAATACCCATGCCGGACACCAAGGAATCACGCCCAATGCTTTAAATACAAAATGATGTCAAACTACACAAGGCTGAGCGGTGGAAAGTGAGGTTGAGCGTCATTCAATTCGCAAAACTTGTTGTCGAGCGGTGGAGACATGCTGCTAGGCGGTAACTCTCAAGAGTTGGCAGTTTTGCGATTTTACTGATAACGCCCAACGGTGCTGAGATGGCGCCAGGCAGTGACGACGATGATAGGTCAAAAATGGGTATTTAAACATGTTTTCTCATGAGGGTTTAGGATCATTTCTTCCTCCCACGACTTCTCTTCACCTAGAGTGACTAAGAGAGGCCCTTGGAGGTTGATTGAGGATTTGGGAAGCTCTCCCACTCATCTTTGGGTCTTCAATCTTCATCCATGGTTTTTTCTCCCTTTTGGGGTTGATGAGGGAGAGGATCTACGAATTGGAGGTGTTGATGCAAAGGGGAGGCGCAATTGGAGCATGGAGCAGCTGCCAATAATCTTGAAAAAGGGATTGCATCTTCTCTTTGGTTTCCATTTGTAAAACCTAGGTTCTCCACCATGGAGAGCTAAACCTATATGTTGAGATTAGATGTAATGAACTTAATTCTTATGTATTGTGTGATGTTAATCCATATGCTTTTCCATTTCTATGTTAGTATTCGATTTCCATGCTTAAAGTTTGCTTTGGTTGGCCACCCATGCATGATTTGTGGTTCTTGAGGTGTTGGAAAATGTCTTTTGAACCTAGAACTAAAATTTAATACCTAATGGAGCTTGTATTTAAAGATAGAACATGATTCATTAGTAATCTTAAGACTCTTAAACTTAATGCATGATTTCACTTGTTGAGGATTCAAGGAATTGAAACTTGATGAGTTATCATAGACTCAAAGTCACTAGGAATATGATTTAAGTATTCTTGTCAGTTGATTTTGACATGAAATTGTAATTAAGATGTTTGTGAATGCATGAGAATAAAGTGAAAGAAATCTAGTCTTGGCAATGGTATATAATTTATCTTAAATTTCTGTTGCACACTAACTGTTTGATAAAATACCAAAAATAGTTTCTTTGTGTTTTGTGAGCTTTGTTGTCTATTTGTGTTATGAATTGTGAGATTTGTCATGTGTCGCATAAGTCTCTGTAGAGAGAACGATATATTTATTACTTGTTACGTGCGACCGATGCACTTGTCGTTTTCACTAACATTTGGCAACGCTACTAAACTGCCAGGCGAGATATGGGATAGGGAGGCACTGCGCATTGGAGCGCCAGGCAGTGTCGCAGATAACCAAACGGACCACAACAGTAATCGTCGGGTGACAGTTTTGTTCTGCCAAGCAGTTTTCCAAGAATATTTTTTTTCTCATTTTTGTGTGTGTTATGCATGTATGTGTGTGATGGCTTGGTGGTCTGTGGTATTGAGGAGCTAAGTTATTTGTGTTCTATGTGTGCCTACATGAATTGGGTGATGAAGCGTGAATCCTATAAATTCTTCATGTTGGGTTATGGTTATGTTTATGCTGAAATGTTACAAACGAGGAGGTTTGTAAGTTGAGGGTTGAATATTGGTTGGACTACGAGCGGGTAGGTTTGTAGAGGTTAGACTACGAGCGGGAAAATTCGTAGATGGGTTGTGTTATCTTTAAGACTCTAGTTGAATAGAGTAATGATGTGTCTGGTTGTGTTGGCCTCGTATGGTTTATGAGGTTATGGCTGTGTAATTACCTTGTGATGTAAAGACTCAATGTATAGGTATCTTGTCGTGTTATGTTGTTTGGTGAGGTGATTATGTGATTTGTATATGTTTTATTTTATTAAGCTCACCCTTTTTTGCTTGTGGTTGTGCGATGATCGTGTGGCATTGTCACATGGGAGCATATGTGGTTTCAAGTGATGTTGGCGAGACATAGGTGAGGAGATGGGGGCTAGTTGTGGGGAATTTTGAAAGAACTTTAAAAGAACTATATTTCATAATGTTTTCTTCTTTTTTTTAAGTTGATTTTAGTTTTTGGAACTTGTAATGGATCATGTTGACAAAGTTTTAAATTTTCCTATGTGTTGGGAATGGTATCAAATTGAATTTTAATTATATTTTTTTGTGTACTAAGTAATATCCGTCTAGGGTGTTACACATCACATAGGACCTCACATATTTGAATATATGAATTTCAATGGTTTTTTTTATTGATGAAATTTTTTATTTGAAGGGATTCCTATTATGTATGCTTATGATACAACCTTCATAGTACTTTATAAGGGGCAAACCATGCACCATTCCTTTCATATTCATAAGCTTTTAAAACTTATACGTCTAAATGTTTAATGGAAATGCAAATTCTAATATCCCATAATAAATGTAAAATAATGTTTTCATGAATATGAATCCCAATTTTAAAGGTTTTGTTCTTTGATAAAGGAGTCTTTAGAATTAGTGACTTTCATCACATTTTTTCTCCATATTCACGACATAGCCTTTCTCTACTAATTGTTAAAGGCTTAACAAGTTAATCTTCATTTATGGTACACAAAGAACATGTGTTATGAATTATTATTTTTCATCTTTACTTTGAATCAAAAAATTTGTCCATCCCTTCAGTTGTAACAATGTTATTATTTAAAAACTTTATCTTTCTCTTAACTTCTTCATCAATACTACCAAAGAACTCTTTATTTCCTATCATGTGAATTGAACATTCAATGTTCAAATACAAGTTATCAAATTTAGTACAATTAATGTTATCACCATGACAAGAAAAGGACCTGAATCAAAATCATCAATATCAACTTGTGCCTTTTTAGCTTCATTCTCCTTCACTTGTTTTCCTTTAGTGTTGTAGCATTCATCTACAAAATGAACCCCTTTTTTATAGGCATAATACTACATGTTTTTCTTATCAAAATTTTGTCTTTGTTCTGATCACCTTTCATTTTGAGAAATTTTCCACAACCTCCATTCACCCTTTGAACCTTACTAAATTCCAAAATCAAAAAGTTTTACAAAATAGATAAAAAAAAACCACAAGATTAAGATTTCTCACACAACATAATATCTCACAAGCTAGTGGTCATCACACATAGGTCATCAATTAACATAACTCTATATATCGTTTGTTAAAACACATTCACAAGAACAAAGAAGAAAATGGAAGGAGAACAAGAGATATAATGATTAAACATGATCATTATTGATTTTAGATCTATCCTAAGCATACTACTAACTACCTAATTAACATACATCACTAATTGTACTGCACCTAGGCAGACCAAGAAAATCGCACGGCCAAACCCGCCTACACATAACCCCACAAATGAAATTATCAAGTAAGTAACCGGTCAAGCGGAAACACATAGCGGTCTAGGCCGCCTACTTCAAAAGGTAAGACGTAATCTGTTGATAACACCAAACTTCAAATGTTGCAGGCAAGACCCCTGGTACCAACAAACACTAACTCGGGGCTTGTGCTTGGCCTAGGCCCATCTAGGACCCAAACAATGGCCCAGCCCATAAGAAGGGTAGGCATAATTAATGACTCTATAAATACACGTGGATCCCAATAATTAAAGGTACGCTTTCATTAATCCCTTGATAAGATATTTGACTTTTTAAGAGCCCTTTCACTGACTTGATCATCGGAGCCCTCTCCGTAGGTAACCTCTCAAAGGTCCAAACCGCATACACTGGCAGATGGCAGATGGCAGATGGCATATGCAAGCCGAAAAGGAGCCAACTTGAGAGGTTGAGGATTGAGGTAAGACGATATTTGTGTTCCTAACATCTCTTATTTGTTCTGCAGGACACTAACTAAATTATCTACGACACCTTTCTATTTTTTTAAGAAACAAAACATTTATTCTTCAATCATCATGAATGTGTATAATTTTTTAATAAAAAATATATAAATGATGATTGTAATTACATAATAAATGGTGGTATGGCTCAATTTATTACAGTACAATAAAAGTGCATTGACTCAATTTATTTATTTGTTTACAATAGTGGAATCAAGTGTTCACCTAATTCTCCAAATATTATTATAAAGATAGTAGTTGGAGATTGAAGTATCAACCTATATAACTTGACAAACAAATAAATTAAACATTCAAACTATTCAAATATTATTAAACAACATTTTAGCATTTAAAAAGGTCAATTCTAAACCTATATAATTAGAAATAATAAATAAATATAATAAAAATCTTATAAAAAAAGTGGTAAAAAATATTAATAAAGTGTGGTTGTTAGTGGGTTACGGGTCAACCCGTATTTAATCCGATTCAAACCTTTTTAACCCGTAGATTAAGTGAGTCAGGTTCAGTTCATCTCACTCTTGAAAAAATAATTTTTTTTAACCTAACCTAAACATGTGATAAGTCGGGTTGACTCATGAGTTAAAACTCATTTTAACATCTCTAATAATATTGAAAAATATGAATGATTTTAAATTGTAAATAAAACTAAAAAAAAATAACGATGAATATAAAAGAGAAGATAGGACATATAAGATACATCCATAAGAAAATTCTCCACCTTTCAAAAATATTATATATATATATATATATATATATATATATATATATATATATATATATTAATAGATTATTTAACTATATTTTTGGTATAATCTACTTCCTATATCAAAGGAGATAATCAAGCATTAAAATATGTACATTTTGAATGAAAAATGATCATTTTAACTACAATCAATCTAATAACCACTAAACTAATATTTATTATATACCTTGTTGATACTGGATCATGAGGTTGCAAATGAAGGAAAAAAGGCAAAAAGCTAAAAGAGAGTTAAAGAAAAAAGGTTGTGTGTGAGGTCTCACCAGGCTTGTAAAGTCCCACTAAACACACTTCTGCAAAGTGCAATCTCACTCATTCACTCACTTATTAGTATCAAATTCTCAAGCCAAAGCAACCATAACACTAACACAAGCATTATTCCCGTGACTCACACCAGCATCGTTTTCTCGTTTCAGTTTCCGTCAAAATGGAAAACCACATCTACTCCTCCTACAGCCCTTCCACCAACTACCGATTCCGCGACTCCGACTCCTCAACCATGTTCCTCTCCCACCACCACCACCGCGCCGCCGACTCCACCGCCCTCCGCTTCTCCTCCTCACTCGCCGACGACATTGCCCCGCCCGGTGTTACCTCCCGCATCGTCTCCTCCTCCGCCACCAACTACCTCTCCCCCTGGGCCTCCTCCGCCGCCACCTCCTCCCTCGACTTCAAACGCTCCTCCGACGGTTAGTTTCTTACATTTCCCCCTTTTACTCTCTTTTTTTTGTCTAGGTCAAAAGTGCTTGTTTCCGTAGATTGGTTTTTAGAACTAGCTGATTCGTTATTTCTCCAAGTTGAACCTATTGAGTTTAGGTTAAAGTAAAAATGAAGTAACCGAGATTTCACTGAGTCCTCTTGTATGTTGGAATCTACGAACTTAGGTTATAAGTGCATGTTTGAGTGGGTTGTCTTTAAGCAAAAGAAATGAGTTTTTGTTTTTAGTATTAGAAAAGGGTTTGTTTGTTTCTCTACGTTGAATCCAAACAGGGACTGAGTAAATGAGCTCAATGTCGTGTTTACTTTGAAATGAAGTAACAGAGATTTCACTCATTGTGTTTAGTTCTTGAAGCACATGTTTGTTGTTTCAGTTTTCTAGCAAGATAAGCTCAGTACTTGGAGTTTATGTTTGAGATTATATGATAGGTGGTCCTGAGGGTGAGGATGTGAAGCACATCATAGAGTTGTTGTGTTGTGCAGAGTAGTGTAGTGTAGTGTAGTTTGTATTGGTTGTTGTCTTGTTAGTATTTTACTCTTGTTTTAAAGTTTTAGTGATTAATTTGTGTTTTGGCCATCGGAGTATCCAGGTTAAATTTCATTGTCTCTGGTTATGATGGACTCTGGCTGCCAGCACAGGGTTAGTTATGGATATGATTTTGGAATCTCAATTGATGATGCAGATTAGTGGCTGGTATAGCGAATGAGCGGAGATATGATTAGGATAGATTCTGTTATTATTGAATGCATGCAACTTATTATGAACAACATTGATTATAGTAGCTAAGGAGAGAAAAAAGATTGTCCGGGTTTGCTTTTCTTGTGAGTGCGCTACTTGTTACTTACTGACAAGGCGACAAGGCGACGCTGACCATTGTGTACTTCAATTCGTCCATATAGTTATTACTTTACGTATTTTTTAGGAATATGCCATGTTGTGTGGTTGGTATATTTTATTTTTTATATAAAGTATATCCATTATATTTATTAACGTATGCTTTTTGTGGAAAATTATTTTCTTAGTCAAACTTATAACGTAACATTATACGTTTGCTTTGGTTTTTTGTATATACCCGTCTATTATGTACTATAGCTCTCTACCATCCAACCATTTTGGGTACAATTGGGCAAAGTGAAGCTTGGTATTCTACAAACTCACTGGCCAAGCGCCCTAGATATGAAAGTGCTTCCAATATGACTATATATCCACAGAGGCCAGGAGAGAAAGATTGTGCCCACTATATGCTCACAAGAACCTGTAAGTTTGGAGATAGCTGCAAGTTTGACCATCCTGGTTGGGTTCCTGAGGGTGGAATCCGGGATTGGAAAGAGGTGACTGTTTGCCATTATTATCACTATTATTATTTTTATGCCTATGAAAATTATATTGTAGTGTATAGTACATTTACTATTGGTAACTGTAAAGTTAACATGTATTCTTACGATTCTATATTTTATAGAAAGTTATAGAGTTAAATATTTATATATGAATGTATGGTAGAGTATTATATACCAATTTAACTAATGTTTTTCCAGTTTTTATATTAGCTACATTTGTAGCAAAAACCCTCGTTTTCAATTTTTTTCACTGTGAAAACTGTATATTAGAAATATTTATTATTTGTAATAGAGTAAAATTATAAATTATAATAGAATAAACACCAGGAAAATATTATAGTTCGATAGTTCTTTTATTACCATATATATTCTAATAATATTAAAGATTAATGGCTAATTGTAATATCCCAATGCTTTTGCCAGAGGCTGGAGCATGCAAATCATACGAATGAACCTTGTTATAAATTTAGCTTGAGGACTTACGAGATGAAGATATGTTTCTTAGTCATTTGAACTAACAAAACTAGTGGAGACAAGAGATACATCTTGACATGTTTTATTTTTAATAAAATATGAACCTCACATTTTATCTTTAGTGGTCTCATTAAAAACCCTTTATCTCTAAGGGTAGAGCTAACAAAAATATCTTGTTTAGCTGTAAGATAATCTGGACTTGTGTCTTCAATAATTCCTGGGGTTTGATAGTGGCCAACCGTATTTGGGATTTAGTGGAACTGTGGGAGTCTCCACAAATGTGAAATGGGGAACTCAGTACAAGCTAGTTTCTTTACTTTCCTCCAAAATCTCTACTGCATACTTTCTTCTTGGGCACCCTTTGCAGGATACATGAGGGGGAATATGAGATGGGTTGAGAACTTACCACAGTGTGTGTGTGGAAGGGGGAAAAGAGTGGGATATACTATTAGGCTATTAGGCTATTAGTAGTATAAGAAAGTTAGTGAGGAAGGTAAAGAAACATAAATTGTGTTTAATTTTTGTGAAGGAGGTTATTGCCCCCAAATGCCGCATTATCTTTCTTAATCTTACTTTCTATATCTTTGTTCTGAGCTGATAATCCTGTTTCAGTTTTTTGATTTGGCAACTTTATAGGCATATTTTTATGCATTAGTCTATGTACTTCCTGTGCAACTTTATCAGAATGATATTTTACAACAATGTTAATCAATTTTTCTCTAGAAGAATCTATTACCCTTTGAGGTTTAGGATGGGTGTGGCAAATATTGTGGTTAAAATCTACATGGGCTGCCTATTTTGTATGCTACGATCACTCTTGTTCTAGTTATCTCATGTTGTGAGTAAATATTGTGTTTCTTACCCTTCATATTATTTCTATTTCTTTCTCTGCTTGCATTGGGTTTTTATCTCACAAGATGAAATCTTATTGTCCAGAAAATTTGGTTTGTACTAATTTGTTGATGATGCACATGGTTGATTCATACCTGATTTAGGTTCCAAATGTTGTTATAAGTGAAACTCCTCCTGAGAGACCAGGGGTACCAGATTGTCCAGTGAGCATATTTTGCCTTTTTTCTCTCTCTCTCTCTTCATATGTATTTGGGCATTTTCTAATTCATTTGAATCCAATACATTGCAGTTCTTTCTGAAAACTCAGAGATGCAAGTTTGGTTCAAAGTGCAAATTTAATCATCCTAAGGTTTCCTCTGAAAATGATGATGTAACTTCTGGCTTACCTGACAGGCCATCAGAGCCCCCATGCTCGGTTAGTAATTTATACCTTCCCTTAACATGAGATTTTACTTATCTATATGGCTTATGCGATGTTTGAATATTTATGCAGTTCTACATGAAAACTGGAAAATGTAAATTTGGTGCTTCTTGTAAATTCCATCACCCCAAGGATATCCAGATTCAGTCGTCTGATGAGTTGAGTCATACTGCTGCACAGACAGAAATAAATTCTATGATAGGAGGAGCCCTTGGAGATACACAACCAATTAAGTCTCTTATATCTCCATCATTCCAAAATAGCAAAGGACTTCCAGTAAGACTGGTAAATCTTTATCCTTTGGTGTCCGTCCTTTGATCAAAGGAAAGACGCATCAATTCATTTAGTATCATGCTCTTTCCAAATTTATTGATTTTTCCAATTCATTCCATTATTTGCTAGATGTATGCTGCTTTGAACTGCTGACTGAAATTAACAATTGTAGTAGAAATAATGATATTGAATTTCAGGGATTGGATTGGTTACTGTTTTACTTTGATGGTATATGAAGTTATAGCTTATAGAAGTGCTAGGAACACAACTTTTATAGTTGGTTAATTTTAACTAGTAGAAGAGGGTGTGTTGAAAAGATTTTGTTCCTGGCATTCCTCTAATTTATATTATAAGTGCTGTAATTATAGAAATGAGGAGCAAATCCTTTATAATAAGGAATATCTAGATTATATATGTATTACTTGGAATATTTTTATTCCTGTATCATATATTTGTTATTGGAGGATATCAAATCTTCACTATTCATTGTATTAATTTTGTTATCTCAGTATAAACAAAGCATGTGTTATCTCAAAAACATATAGTTTCAGCTCAATGTCTCTCTCTTTCCTATAGTTTAACATGGTAATTAGAGGATTTTTTAAAACTGTATTGGCTTAGTAGACTCATCTTCTCTAGAGGATTTTTTCTTTTGGTGAACCTTTCTCTCAAGTTCACGTGCATTGTTCTGGCAACCTCCATTTGCTCCGGCAAGCACAAGGTTGGGATTGGGTTGCACTAATCTATCCAACTGTATAAACACCTATATAAAACCACGCATCCATGTGCCCTCACATGCGACTTCTCTCCTACAACCCAAAATGACTTCTCTCCTACAAACCCAAATCTCCAATCGACACTTGTGGTGGCACCTGAAGGCCAACCAACTTGCACCTAGGTTGCCTGTTTCATGAACTCCTACCCTTGTGGTGGTGGCTCCGTCAAAGCTTATTCAATGGTTTGATCTAATTTTCCCTCAGGTTATTTTTTTCTGGATTTTAAGAAATAAAGAAACGTCTTCCAGCACCCAATCAACACGTAGAACATATTCTCTAGCATTTTTAACCATATGTTTAATATTGAGAAGATGGGTGGGTCTAACTATTCAACTGGGCTTCCAAATTAGTTTGGGCAAGATGTTACCTTGTAGGATCGGGTATTGGGCAAGATGACTCTTAGAAAGTGGACTTTTAGTCTAACTCAATATAAAAAAATTAGTTTGTAAGGTGAAGTTTGCATGAACTTATATTTAATTTTTTCATATCTCTAGTCGATGTAGGATTTCCAATGCATCGTCTCGTGCTGAAGGTTAGACATCTCGAGTGTGAGACTAGATATTTATGGGTGGTTCAATAGTGGATGACATTAGTCCTAACAAATTTCACTAGAATAGGTAATACCATCTCAAAAAGTGAATTTTAAATCTAACTCAATCTCACAAAACAAACTTATTAGGTAAGATTTGCATTCATTTATATATTATAATTTAATTATATCTTTAGTCAATGTTTGATCTCTAACAACTTGGGATATGAGTCACATGACCTTTATTATTCCCATCAGCATCGATATGTGCATGTGTTGTCCCTCAAATGATGAATGCACAATTAGGACATTCATGTCTCTCCAACAATGAATCTGCTATAACTTGTGATGTTTCTCCATTACCTCTTCAAGTATAGTAATGAAGGTGCATCCTCAAAGAAGGTGCATCCTCAAAGAAGGTGAAATTAGCAAACATATAATACCGTTTAGTTGAGGGAGAATAACATTTATACATCAAGCTTTTACAAAAAGCTTGCCAAGACTTGGAGAGACATTGTGAATGAAACAAGTACACCCAAACACACGTGGAGAAACATGGTATAAAGGGTTATTTGGAAAAATTATAGTGAGGAACTTTATATTTGAGAGAGGAAGAAGACATCCTATTATTGGGAAACATACAGTGAGATGTGGATGCTTCCTTTATCTTCATATAAGAACCCTTGCCCAGGAGTCTTTTTTAGGTACTAATAAGTAACCACAAAGAAAAGGAGAGATGAAAAGAAAATACTGATTGTATTATTGAATTCAAAAACAACTGTTTGAGGATAACCCTCTTTCCATGGCCCTGCCTTCTAACTATCTGGTTCTCCCTGTCCAAAAAAAAAAACCAGCCCCCCTTTTCCTCCAACGGAAAACCCCCCTAACACCCTCCCTCTCTCTACCTCCCAAAACGAAAGATCTCCCCTCCTCCTTCTAGAAGCCACGTAGGCAATTATGTTAGTATCAGAATCAACGTGTGTGGGCTTGTGGTCCCCATGCAATTGGTTTCCACTTCTTTCTTTCGTAAACCTTTTGTGTCTTCCTAATATGCCCCCCTAATTCTTTCCAACTAGCCTTCTATATCTTTCTGGACCAAAGAATAATTCACCTTCTTCTGTCGTTAACTTTTGATTTGGGTCCATAGGATGGTTTACTTGTCTACAATCAATCATACATATTTCTTATAATATATCAAGGGCATACTTCCTTTGAGAGATTACAAATCTATCTTTTGACTAAGCTACTTCAATGCTCAAGAAGTATTTGAGGCTTCCAAGATTCCTACAAGTACTCCTTCAGTTGAGATATTCCAGCAGCATCATTTCCTGTAATAACTATATCATCAACATAAACTATTAAATAAACACATTTCTCGAGAGATGTATGATAGTAAAAGACTAAATGATCTGCTTCACTAAAGGGTTGGCTATTGCTCGGAGAGGCGATCCAAATCCGGTGGTTGCCCGACGAAACTACAATGGTGGTCGGCGGTGGACGGGCAAAGAACAATGGTTAATAGCGTTGGATAGTTTAAAAAAAACGTGGACAACTGTAGATAAAGGTGGACGACAGCGTTAGACAAATTGGGCAGTTTCAAAAAAAACGTGGACAGTTGTAGATAGTGGTGGACAGCAACAAACGGAGGTGGATAGATGCGGACACTAGTGACTACGTCCAACAACCAAGACAAGACAAGAAAACTAGAGCGGGATCGACCCGCTCTGATAACAACTTGAGATTAAACACAAAAATATATTTCTAGAGGGCTTAAAGGACCCATCTCATGTTCTACTATTTATATTGATTAAGAGTTGATACAATAGGAAGATGGAAGGTCAAGAGACTGTCCTAGACTACTAGCTACAAAACTAGGAACAAAAATTAGAGATAACCCAAACACACAACTCCTTGCTTCAGGCCTACTGACTACACTAACATAACTAGACCTAATTATTATTCCAACAATCTCTTCAATTCTTCTACTATAACTCAACCTTTTGCTACATGTAAGATCATATCATGATTGGTCTATTTGAAAGAGGCTACTCTTTGAGTTGCATAAAAGAGCATTGAATTTCATTAGCAAAAATATCTTATGCATTTTTTCAAATGGAAGATGTCTTGTACAATCTTAGAATTTCTAAGACATCTTGTTCAATTGATTGCCATAAAATAGCACATAACTAGAAGACCAGTTTTTGCCACTGAAGTTTTTTTTATTTGCAATAGCAATGACATCCTTCTCCAAATAATCATGATATCCTTGACATAGCAACCATAACACCATGGAAGTAGGCCAAGATAAATAAACTTTCCATATGAGCTTTGTTGTGGTCATAGTAGTAGTAGAAATGGGAGAAGTCATTCTAAAGACAACCACACCAAATTTGAGGAGAGAAGGAAAAACCCTAGCCTTGAAGGAAAAACCCTAGTTTGGAGCTACTGCCAATGAATAAAGACAACAAGGGCAGTAACAAGCTTAGAAGGCGTTGACAAGACAAATAATAGCAGTTCAGTGTGATTCCAACACTAGGAAGATGACACGTGGGAGACACGTGCCTAAAGAGGGCCTGGAGGTGAGTTGCATGTCAAAGATATTTTGAATTAGGGACCATCGGAGATTGGTTGTGCTCCTCGAGACACCTAACCCTGAATTTGCCAAAAGAAATATTGCACTTTATGGCAGGGGATGGTGGCAGCTACCTTAAAGACAATGGACAGAGGTGAGTAAGGCTCTTGATACCAACTTGAATTAAAGAGATGGAGAAAATAAAATGTATATCTGCTTTACATTGTAGGGCTTTTGTTGATGTCTTTATAGGACAAAAGAAGAGGCAAGGCACTTGTCTAAAACCCTAACCCTAAAGGTGGTACACACAAGAAAACTAATAAAAATAACATTTCATTTCAACACCACTCATGATGTATTCACATTCTAGTATGGGACCCATGTAACCCTTATCTCCGCCATACTAACCTCAGTTATAATAAACTTCCCATCGTGCATTACACTTTTATCCTTGTTATCTTTTGTTCCTATTATCAAGTCACGTTTATCTCACTCAAAGTAGCAACAATGATGATTGATGAGATGTGTGTCTTCCTTAGTAGTGGTATTTAGGAGTTGGTTCCTCTTCCAACTGGCACATCAATCGTTGGGTGTTGATGGTTTGGGCATTCCAAACTGATATCCAACAGTTTGGAATGATACAAAGTGGTGCTGATCATTCTTTGTTTTATCATCATTTTCCCTAAGAAATTGTTATTACATATAGTAATGAGGGTATTGTCTAACCTAAACAATATCTTGCAGAACATTTCTAGAGAAAAGATCTTGAACACGTGAGATAATAGAGATGTTAAATGCTAAACTTGTGACACCCTAATGGATCCGAGTGTCAAACTTGTAATTGACCAAGGAAAATTGTGTTGTGATCCTGTGAGATATGGACAGTTTTATTGGTAAGCTAAATTAACTCATTGTGGCTCGTCCTAACATTGTCATTGCTGTGAGCATAGTAAGTCAGATTTTAAACTCTCCTTGTTGAGACCATTAGGATGCAGATATTAAGAGTATTCCTATCAAAGGTCTCATGAAAATAATCAAATTGTTGGGTATTATGACGCTGACTGGGGAGGGTCACCAAGCGTTAGATCATATTCTATTCTTGTTGGAGGTAATTTAATATCATGGGAAAGTAAAAAACAAAATATCAAGGCAAGGTCAAGTGCAGAAGTGGAATACAGGACACTGACATTAGACACTTACAAGCTTGTATGTCTAAATCAACTTCTCAAAGAGCTTAAACATGACGAAAAATCCCAAATGAACCTTATATGTGACAACTGTCTTTTCATTAGAGAAAAGTTGGAATTTGGAGACATCACCAGGAATTTATCAACTCCAGTAAAAAGTGGACTAACAAATTGACAAATTCTGTAGGAGGACCAATGATTGATCATAATTGCAGTAAGCTGATGGGCAATGTTATAATTGTAGAAATAATGAGCAAATCCTTTAAATAAGCAGTATTTATGTTATATATGCATTCTTAAATACATTTTACTTGTTCGTATCTTTATATTAGTGGATATCACATATCTTTTAAATATTCTATTGCTTTTGTTTTCTCAATATAAATAAAGTCTCCGTACTGTCTCTTGGAAGAACTTGGTTTATGCTCAATGCATCTCTTTTTTCTATAGTTAAACAATAAGATACCCATACATTCCTTGACTTCTAGCTTGTGACGACCTTCTCCGTTCTAATTTGTTGCCTTCATTTTGTAAAAGCCTGTGTTTTACTGTGCAATTTTCTTCTGACAGGGGGAAGTGGATTGTCCATTCTACATGAAAACTGGCAGGTAAGTATTGGTTTATTTTCAATTGGTTTCATAATTTTAGAGGAAGTCATACTTATTTTTCCATAGCTCTCATAGGAAACTGCATAAAAGGTGATTATTTCTCCATAATAAGCTAGGCATAGCACATGTTCTTTGGATTAAATATCCTTAATTTTTTTTTTCATTCATATGAATCAGTTGTAAGTACGGTGCCACTTGCCGCTACAATCATCCTGATAGGAATGGTATGTATAACATATTGATTGTTCATATTTTTTCCTTTCTAAACAACTATTTCACATGATCATACTTTCATGCAGCAATTAATCCACCCATTGCTGGATTAGGCGCTTCTATTTTTCCATCCTCAGCTACTAGTCTGAATATTGGACTTCTCAGTCCAGCTATGTCTGTTTATCAAGGTTTTGACCCAAGGCTGTCAAATCCAATGGTAATGTGGAAATTGCTACTGTACTTATTGTCGTAGAGGATTGACAAATTCAAATTGCAAATAATGTTATCCCTGATGCTCGTTATTGTGGGGTAGGGGCTGGAACTGTAGATGCTTCAGACTGAGTTTCTTAATGTGTTGTATATTTCTGGTTATCCACCAAATGAACACACAGTATTCTAGTATACAGTCAAACATGGAACATTGAATCATTGCTTGATAGATTTAAACGGATAAGTATTGGTGATATGTAAACATTGTAAAAGTAATATTTTTCTTAGTTATATTCTCAAAGAAGAAGAATATTTGTGTGGTGTACTTTTGCTCATCTTCCATTCTAAATCAATATTAAGTAATTAGGTACGGTTTTTTGTGGGTGTGTGCTATAGCCATTCATTTTGTATTTTTCATTGTTTTTGCCTCAAGTCTCGTTTTCTGTTTGTCTTCCATAGTTTCCTGGTTGCCTTAAATTGTTAAGCATAATGTTTTTTGAGATGCTGCTGCTCGTCTAGTGCATTATATGCGTAGGATATGTTTCTCTTAGAAAAATACATGTTTGGGTTTATAGTGGTGAAGCCTCTTTGCTGTTTTGACTCAATAATGTAGGAGGACAAGTTTGAGATTTGCTCTTAACAATTCACAATATTAACAACAAAACAAACAAACAAAAATAATGATTCTAAACTGCATTTCCATGAGATGTCATCGTAGATGACTTACCCAAAACTCTGTCTTATGCATGTGGCATGTTTTCCAGTCTCAGGTGGGAATTGCAGAAACCATCTATCCTCAACGACCTGGCCAGATCGAATGTGATGTAAGCAAAGACTTGTCTTTTGTTATAGTAATTAGATTTCCAGCCAATACGTATTTGGAATTTTACATGTCAGTATTTATTTGTTGGGTTATTTAGTATTCAATTTAAAAAATGCAGGGGGCTAAGGGTTCAATTCAGATCTATCTGTTTTTTTTAAAAGCTAAATAAGGTAGGGTAGCCTTAATAATAATACCATGAAATAGGTTAGATCAAGAATTATACAAAGTATCATTTTGTGATTTTCTAGGCTAGAAACAAATAAACATTTGTTGATATATTGTATGGTTAGAATGAGATTAACTTAATGTTGGGGGCTTGAATATGAATTTATTGTCATGGCAATAGCAGACACATTATTGAGATTTCAAGGAAGGGATTAGGATAAAGTTGATTATCAAGTACGTTTTTAATGTCATTTTCTTGTCATCGACAATATGATATTTCCCTTAAAGCATCCAAAGCCAGTATGTGGAAAGTGGGTGTTGAAACAGGTGAATTGGTTACAAAGTGGAGACAATTTGATCAGTCGGATTAGTTCCCTTTTTTTAAGTAATTACATAAAATTTGAAGTTACATTCTAATAGTGTTCACCACTGCTCCATGGCTGCTTATTAGTAAGCTCACGTTGTGGTTGATAATTAAAGTTAATATAACTGAGCAATAGCTGAAGATCCCAATTTTCTCTCCTCCTCTCTTTTCCTCTTTATCTATGAAGCTCGGACACACCTCATCAACGGTGTGTCCCGTGTCCCACACGTGTCGAACACCGGCACGCCTACGATTCTTGTACGACACATATCTCAGTAAAGTCCAATTTGAAAGGCATTTTTTTTGTATTTGACATGATTTTGACATGCCTCCAACACAATGTTAATAATTACAAATTCAATAATTTTCTAATAAATCCATAAACTTGTAAACTTATTACATAAGTTTCTATTATGATTATAAAAATAAGGAAAAAATTGTATATGATTGCTACTTTTCACTTTTTTGGATATTAGGTAGATTATATTCATTTTTGTGTTAGTTGAGAATGTGTTAGTTAAAAGTTTGAAACTAATATGTATATACACGCCGTGTCCCGTGTTCTATGTTTTTTCAATTTAGTCGTATCTCCATGTCGTATCCGGGTTTCGTAGCATGTAACACTGATTCTATTTTACAATTGTGAGTGTAACTAACTAACTAACTAATTTTTTTTTAATTATATTATTCCATATAGAGAAAGATAATTATTAAATCTTCATGGAAACTTATTGATTTACTGAACTTCTGTCACAACCTCATTAAATTCTAATTTCGTTTTATATTTCTATTCAATGGCTTGCCGTGTAGTTTTACATGAAAACTGGCGACTGTAAATTCGGTGAAAGATGCAAGTATCATCACCCAATTGATCGCTCAGCACCATCACTGTCAAAGCAGGCTTCTGTCAAGCTCACTCCTGCAGGATTACCAAGAAGAGAGGTATGTCAAATCTTTTTCAGGGGCATACTTCAATTTGTCGCTTTATTTGCATTTTTCTATTAACATTTTCAAAAAGTGTAAGATTGATATGACTAGTCTGGCTTTGGCTTTGGTGTCAACCTATTTCAATTCACTTGATATGTCTCACTGCATGTGAAGAGAGCTTACCAAAACAATCTTAGTAGATGCTGTTTATGTGTCTAAGCAAATCGTCCATGTGCATTCTTTCATTGTGGACATAAGCTCTAGCTTACGTAGCAGCCTCAAAATTTCTACCAAAACAAGGTTATATTTAAACAATGTATGGTTGATGTTCTGTTACATGACAGGGTGCTGTTATTTGTCCATATTATTTGAAAACTGGAACATGCAAGTTTGGTGCGACCTGCAAGTTTGACCACCCACCACCTGGAGAAGTTGTGGAGATGGCAAAATCTCAAGGAACATCAGCCGATGGAGGGGAAGCAGAAGACTGATATAATCTTCTGCTCTGGATTTCATCATCCCTTTAATTCTTCTGCTTTCTCTTTCGTACCATGGTGTGAATCGCTATGAGCTGTGACTGAACACCTGTTTATGTTTCCTTTAGTGACTAATTTCTCTTTTCACCTACCAATGGCACAATTCATTCTAACACATTTATGTCCCAAAAATCAAACATATATTGTGTTTAATCCTACTATGAATTTGATGTATACAGGTGAATTTGTAATTGTTGCAACTGAATGGTTGATCTCTTTTTGTTTAAATCTAATAAAGTTATTTAATTTTGAAGGGATGATGTTCAACATATTACAAAAACTTCATCAACAGAAGTAATTTTAACATGCACTTCATTAACATTGGCTTCTTTATTTTCATAAAGTGTAAGTATTATGAGGATCCTTGAATGTTCTCATTTGAGGATATTCAATATATAGACTCAAACCTATAGAAGAAGAGAGAAATTCAAACTAAAGGTGAAAATTTTCACTAATTTTCAAATGCTTTACTTTCAAATGTCTTGTTCAAATATTAACTAGAACTACAAATATCAAATTTGAATGGTTAAGTTGTCTTTGGGAAGTGGGGAAATATATCTTTAATTTTGCCTCTTATAATTTTAGTCTAATTTGAAGTATTTTTTTGGACCTTTCTATCGAAGTTGCTCTTTGATGACACAATGTATTTTGTTCAAGGGGCATGTGAAAGATCTAGTTTATCTGCAACAATTTAGTCCAATTTTAGAAAATTACTCCTAAATGATATTAGACTTCAATATTTGTTTTATGTTCATATAAAAAAGCTCATTTTACATATTTTTAAACTTGGATAAGTTTATTCTAATTCTAGCTTAGATGGCAAAGATAATTATAAATACAAGAAATTTCCAAGCATCTCCTAATCTTTTTCTAATTTTTTTTAGTTTTTTATCTTATCCATCTTCCTTTTTGCGGTGATATCACTTTCTATAGTTTATTCGAATAAACTTGTTCATACCAACACAAAAATTTAATATTTACCATATGTAAGAAGTAATTTATAAAAATTCTCGTATACTAACTTTTGAAATATGATATACATTTTATGGTAAATTCATTGCAGCAAAACATTATCGCAATAACTTCCCACCTCCCATGAGATCATAGACAGTTAAGAATCAAATTCTAAAAAAGGTTAAAAGGAAAGCACTTTTAGAAACCCTACAAATAAAAGTATTTTAATTTATAAGGGAATTCATTTCATTTTCTCTATCAAAGACAATTATAAACTAATTCATACGTAAAGGAATTTAATTTTATAAAAAAAAAACATTTACTGTAGTTTTTTTTTCTATTAAAAATAGTTATAAAAAATATCTAACATTTTCTTTAATTATCAAGTTTTTCAATTGAAATGAGAAAAACTAATAACCAATTGTGACTCACCACAAACGAACCCTACAATCCATGTGAATACATGCATCATAAAAGGAAATGTTTCAAATTGAGGCGTTTTCTTTATCACATTTTCTACCTTTGTATATGAAAATCCACTTCCCAAAATAACAACATACCATGAGTTCTGTCTTGTTTGATTCCTTTATGTAACATCCTCATAAGCTTTTTGAAGCCAACAAATCACAACGACATATGAATACTTTGCATCTCCTATGTTTTCTAGAAATAACACTCAACAATTGCACATGAAAAGTTAGGCACAATTATAGTAGAAAAACAAAAGTTCAATTCTCAATTGGTTTTTTAATAAAACTAAAATTCATTAAAAAGAGAAAAACTAAGTAATGCAAGAAAAAGTGGGAAACTAGAGGAAGACTTACTTAAAGTACAAGCTTATGAAAAGCAAATATCATACAATTCCAAATAATCAATTAAAAAATATAAATAATTTATTACAAACGAGTATGTATACAAGTCAATTGATTAAATGATTAAAATAATTTATTCTTTGCGACAAGGTGTCCAACTTAATTATCCACTTTGTATAATACTAGCATAAACACAAACACAGACGTTATTGTGCATGTGTGTATGCATTTTTTAAATATGCATGATATTATATTAGTAAGTGATAATATTGTAATGTTATTAAGTTAATATATAAACTAAAATTATATTTATTAAAAATAAGGTGAAATATATCAGAACAGGTGAAAGAATAATCATTGATAAATAAAAAAGAGATAGCCGATTTTATAAAAAGCTTGCAAAAATAATGGTCAATTTTTAAAATTTAATAAATTATTATATTTAAAGGATAAAATTAGTATTTTGAAATGTGGACACAAAAAGGGGAATCCCCTTTATAGATAACATTTTCTTTACTAAAATAAAAAAAAAAATACAAGTTATTTATTTAGCTTAATTAACATATTTAAATCAGATTAGATCATAAAGTGAAAGTGTTTTATAAATATAAATATTAAAACAAAGTGATAATAGATAAAGTTCAAACTATACCCTTTGATTGATAGGGAGAGTAAAAGAAGTTTAAGAATTAGCTTGGATTTTAGAAGTTAAACCTAGGAGGCTTATCATAATATATGGGGCTAGGATTTTTTATTTTCATCTTCACTTGTTTTGTTCTATAGTTTGAGAAAGAATTGAAAAGGAAAGTATTTTTTTATTCCCTTTCCACCACACATACAAAATGAGGTCATGCACTTATTTTGATAACTTATATCATAATAAAAACTATATTATAGTGAAAGGGTTTATGTGAAAATACTATTATACCAGAAATATCAACAAATCCTATGAGAATGGAATTGCTTAGTATTGGTAGTTCAAACCTAAGTAGTATCCATGATAATAATTATATAAAAAGTACTTTTAATATGACTAGTTTTATTATAAAATATTTAATATTATTAAAAATGTTTAAACATGTTATAATAACAAACTTTTATCTTGGTACACTAAAATTTATGAATGTTGTTCTCAAGTTTCTAATCGAAATTTATTGGTCCCTATTTTTTGACTTGATCTCTAACAATAACCTAATTCCTATTGTTAATATATAAGTGAATTTTACTTCCAAATTTGATTATCTATAAACCTTTAAAAATAAGGAGTTGATAATATTATATAAAATTCAACTTTTGGTATAAAACTTGTAATCAAGATTGATGATAATCGTTGTACTTCAAATCTAAAACCAGTCTTCACATTTCTAAAATAAGATACAATTAATCCCAAATGTCACGTGGCCAATTAACCACATCAACAAACAAGACTAAAAGAGATAAGGTGAAAAACAAAAACCAATTCCACCTTTTTTTTTCTTAAAAATGTCAAAGACCAAATCATTGATTCTAAAATACAATAACTAAGACCAAATTTGACACAAACATGAAGTCTCTAAAAACACATTTTGCTCTATTCTTATTCTTTCCCCAAGGAAATCCAAAGTGTGACATGATGAATGATGGAACATAGGATCACCCCTCTTCATTATTCATTCAAAAACTACAGAAGAAAAGCAGAATGGAAATTAAGGAAGGCAACAACCATGTTTTGATATTCATTGTGAACAAGTATGATGATCCACAAGGTTTGGCCTATATGGTTGGAAATATGAAAAGCTGTTAAAAGACTCAAAATTTGCTTGATCTGGTGGAGAAAGAAAACCCCTGATGAACTACAAAGTCCACTAAAAACTGTACAAGCTAACCGTGGACAAAATTGTCACTGGAGAAAATCAAACCCCACATATTTGTAAGCAAAAACAACCAAGTTGATTAACAGCTACCATCCACACACACCCCATTGGTAGTTGTACTTGTATATACACCATTTAAGGAACTATTGGGAGACTTGAACCCATTTCCATTGTGTGCTTTCAACATTGGTGAGTGTGAACCAAGTATCCCTGTTGCTATCTTTGTGCTATACCCTTTGCTTGCAGGCACAACTGTCTTATCACATGCTGCTGTTATCAACCCTGTCACAATCACACACTCTTCATTTAGTTCATTCAATGTGCCAATCTTTTTCAACCAAATTTGTAGTTTGGAACTTCCCAAGATGAAGATTCCCAACTTAATCAATGTAATAAATTCAATATTTGGTTCAGAACTAAAGAGGATTGCTATCAGCAATAACCATAGCAAGCTATGGAAGAAAAATAGCACAAAACACTAAACTTTGGCAAAATTATTAATGGCAAATGATTGATGGATTTTGGAATATCAGCATAACTGAGATGTCAAAATTGCACTTCATTCGCCTAGGAAGTGAATCAATTCATTTATCTTCAAGTTAAATAAAAATCAAGAGGAAGTAACTCTGGAAAAATACCTAAGAACAATGGAGAAGGTTTCCCTGGTCTTGACTTAAACTCGGGGTGAAATTGAGCACCGATGAAGAAAGGATGGCCAGGAAATTCAACTATCTGCATTTGTATAATTCATAGTCACATAATGATAAAAGGAATATATATATATATATATATATATATATATATATATGTTTAACAGTTTGTGGCAATTTCAAGATTTAATGCCATAAGGGTTTAATCAATCTCAAGGACACACCTCCATGCGCTTCCCTGTTTCATCTTTGCCAACAAAAGACAGACCAGCACTCTCAAGTTGTGATATCAAGTCAGGATTAACCTGTACAGTATATAGAAAAGGGTTTAATATATGTTAAAATATCAAACACACCCATCAAATTATTTTGAAAGTTCAGCAAAAATACAACACTAAAAACTCAGCAGAGAATCTGAATTCGTATTGTATGAATGATTCTTAACACCTTTCACATAAAGGAAGCTTCTAAAAGTAAACACAATTTACCTCATATCGATGCCGATGTCGCTCATCAACAAAGTGTACATTGCCATACCTAATGAAAAAAAAAAAATATCATATCACTGCTATATCAATTTTTGGAGACCAATATGGTACCATGTGAACTAAAACTCTTAACATAAAAGTGATAATGAATATATTCTTGTTGGAACAAAGATCATCAAAATTATAATCAGTGTTATCCCCTCAGGAAATGACAACATATGAAATATTTATTTATACTTACAACTTGGCCGATTTGCAGTCAGCAACGTGAAAGTAAGTTCTCCTCGAACCGAGACGCATAGTTCCCCCCATATGAGTCTTTGAACCCTATTGATATATATATAATACAAAGTTACAAACCATCTTAAGTAAATTTGCCAAGGAACAATATTATCACAATATGAACAGAGTAAAAAGGTGTATCAAGAAATATACTTCTGGCATAAATATGACACATGGATTTTTAGTTTTGGGATCAAATTCTGTGCTATTAGCATCATGAAGACCCAGAACAGATCTTGAAAACTCAATGACAGCAATTTGCATCCCCAAGCAAATGCCAAGAAATGGAACACTATTTTCTCGAGCATACTTGGCAGCAAGAATTTTTCCTTGCACACCTCTATCACCGAATCCTCCTGGAACTAGAATCCCATTAGCACCCTGCAATAAGAGTTTTTAGTCAACATCTACATTCCAATACATTCATTATCAATAAGAGTGTATTGACACACAATGAAAGCATTTAGTCTAAAACACTCCGAATGGTAGCAAGGAAAAAACCTTCAAAAGAGCCCAAGCAGCTTTATGTGCATCAGGATCCTGCAAGAAGTAAACATATCATCAGAGATTTGGCATAAAGTAAAACAAAAACAGTTAGATGACATGCAGAACAATAGAAAGATCTGTCCACCTCTTTAGAGGTATCATCTTCAAGATTTTCTGCAGGAACCCAGTCCACAACAAGCTTACGGTTGCAAGCAACAGAAGCATGCAAAAGTGCCTGCACAAAAGGACAAAGAACATAAGGGTCTGCAACATTATAGTTCAAACACTCCGTAGAGTATGGTTCATATCAAATTCACTTGAATGAGGAAATTCAATACATACCAAAGATTCAAAATCAATCTTACGTTATATACATGCATTCTGAGCAATAATAACAAGTCCTTGGCTTATCCTCACAAATATTACATCCTTTTAGACAGAAAGAAAACAAAAACCAAAAAGAAAAGGCAAAGGAGTTCATCCATAAAATGTAGTGATAAAATAAAGAAAGATACAATATTCCATGCAGGAAAATACAAATTTAACATGAAAAAACTTTCTCTGGTGTTTTTACTCAAGTAAATCTGTAAATATGTTGACTCACTCACTTAGCCACTGACATTATGAATGGAATTGCACAAAAAAACATAACATGTGAAAAAGCAATTCAATATATTTTGTGTTTGTAAGCCATAATTTATCACTAGTGATGTTATAACTCCCTATATATTCTGAAAAATCAATGCTTCCTTTTAGCCATTTTTCTTACTTTTCCTTATTTTCTTAAGGTTCTGTTGCTTTGCCTTAGTATACCAAATCCAGGTTTCCATGCATCAGAATCGTAGGGTGATATAGACACCCATTGCTGATTACATTACTGCAGATTAGTCATAACAAATGATATGAGTGCCTCTATGCTACAGATAACAGAGTCAGGACCACAAATTGATAAAACAGTGATTGAACTCTAATAAAAGCTAATGTACGGGTTGAACAGGACAAAATTTATACTTTAATTTAAGAGTTAGTTGGCCTTTATACGAGCACATTTTGTGGACATTGCAAAGATCACTGGCAAATTTTTCGTACCTTCAGTACAGAAAGATATGCATCTGAAAGATTTGTATATTTTCCCACCATTGCAATTCTAACCTGTGAAGAAAAAAAAATAGTTGTGCGCTCAGTACTAGCCACTACTCAGTGTTGATATTGAAACTCACTGATGGAATATACAAAAAAATTTTGGATGATATTACATCAGGAATATTGAAACTCACAGATTCGTTAAATTTGTCATATACTTTTGTTGTTGCAATCCACTCCTTAAAATTGGGCTCTGTAGCAACACTGCAAATAATAGGACCATAAAGATTAGCTGAATCACAGAACTGCTTGAGGTAACTGCCATCAGCACATAAATATGATGAAGATGTACAACAAATTAAAGAATGAGTTTGTCAAACAAACCCTCGAAGGTTTAATGTTTTCAGGATTGCCTCATGTGCCTTCTGGTCCTATTATAGTAAAAGAACATCAAAAAAGAGAAATTTTGGTTATTCTATGAATCACATTGCTTCGTAAAAAATAATGCTATTCAACTGTCTAGGAAAAAGAATACTAAACCACAAGCGAAACAACTTAAAACTCCACAAACAGGGTTTCAGTAATACAAAAAAAGTAGTTTCATAAAATCTCACAGAATTACTTACTCTTAATAGCAAAGGAATGTGCCAAATATTTGGAACATCATAGAGAGTGAGTATGTTTGATGACTGCGCAAGCAAAAGTTTCCTTTGAGTATGCAAGGGTATATAAAGATAACAAGGAGAAAATTGTCAACATTAGTATCGTTACCGGAACATGACAAAATTGAGAAAGTTTTTCCTTGACATTGTCATCAAGTTCCTGTAAAGGACAATGAAAAACTACAATCAAAATATGGAACCAACATGAAAACAAGGTTAAAAAGTAATAGACAGACCTTTGAACTGCGACAAGCAAGAAGATTTGGAGTCAACCCTAACCCTCTAAGTTGACGGACACTGTGCTGAGTTGGCTTTGTTTTCTGCAATACATTCCCAATCTATTTATTAACTGTGCAAAATAGATCTAAGATACAATCTAAATACATTTTCTCTTGTTTATTTCTAAGAAGGATGAATAAAAATTCTTCTCTGATAGCAAACAGTTTGCAATACCTGTTCACCAACAACATTGAGAACAGGCACCAAGCTGACATGAACTAAACAGAAGTTTCCGGGGCCTAGGAAAAGGAAACAGTAACATAAGCAAGACTACATTGTTGAAGTACACCAAACAGAAATTAGTGAATATAATTCAGTAGAATATGAGGTATCAGGCATGACAATTATTACCTACACGGTAGGAAAATTGCCCAAGTGCTTCAATAAAAGGCATGGACTCAATATCCCCTACATTAAAGAAAAGTCATTGGATTAACATTGAAAATATGAAGGTTCAGGCATTTTCATATTACTGTTACAGTCCTACTTAAAGTGAGAAATTCTGGTTTGACCCCATCCATGATATTTAAAATTAAAATATTGAATAATTAAAAAAATCTTATAAAGCTCACAGTGATGCCTAGCATGAGTTTATTTGGAAGAATAAAATTATAATGCTATTGGAAATCAAATTCTACTTCAATAAAAAAATATTTAAAAAATATCAATGTACCAATAGTTCCACCCAACTCAATGACACAGACATCAGCTGGGCCTTCTTTTCCATCAACTGGTATTTGTGCGACACGCTCTATCCATTCTTGGATGGCATCAGTAATGTGTGGAACAACCTACCAAAACAGCAAAGATGAAATCAGAACCAAGATGCATTCAACCCAAAACAAATATATTTGGAGATAAACCCAGAAGAGAGATGTACCTGCACGGTCTTGCCAAGATAATCTCCTCTTCTCTCCTTTGCAATAACAGACTAAAAAGCATTCAAAATAAAAACAAAAACATTAAGAATTCAAGCACGAATAGGAAGATTAACTGACTTCATGACATTTTAAAAGGGAAAAAAAGACAATTTACCAACCTGGTAAATTTTTCCAGTTGTGATATTATTGTCACGAGTTAACTTGAGGTCCAGGAAACGTTCATAGTTTCCAAGATCGAGGTCAACCTTTAACCAAATTGAAAATAAGACATGAATGAAAAGGTATCCTTTTACTAAAACTGAATTCAACCACAAGATTGAATATTCACATGATAATGCCCAATGCCATGTTATTCATCAACTGAGTTCAAAGAAATGAGTGCATAGCATCATGGCATTATATAAAAGGGGTCAGGTTTTTTACCTCACCGCCATCGTCTAAAACAAACACTTCGCCATGTTCAAAAGGAGACATCGTTCCTGCATCAGTGTTCAGATAGGGATCTGCAAGAGATAGATAAGTTTAATCACAACTCAAATTGCATAAAAACAAATATTATTTTGCATACCAAAAATACTTTCACAAACAAAGAAAGACCAGGCTTTCACATCATTACCAACTTAAAAAACACAAGCCAGCCATTTCCTCTATGCCAACAGAGATAAATTAAAATGCAATATTTCTCAGTTCCCCTTAGAACTTCACAATGTCATTCACCATTATTAATTAAGATATGTTCAACTTATTTCAAATAAATAGTCATTTGTCTTGGTTTCAATACAACTGTAAAAAAAAATCATTTATAAAGACGATAATAATCAATTCAGAAACATGCATACAAAATGTAACAAACGATCAGATGGTAAGAATTAAACTCACCATTCCATTGCATGGATATTTTAAAATAAAACTAAACAAAATAAATTTAAAAAAAAAAAAAAAACCCTTATTTTT
>Ga0099822_1000554_pt1 | contig 35759 bp, 11 predicted proteins | sample CowpeawhiteBW_FD_76839 | JGI IMG/M metagenome (GOLD analysis project Ga0099822, IMG submission 76839) | Root nodule microbial communities of legume samples collected from California USA - Cow pea white BW | ecosystem: Host-associated > Plants > Roots > Nodule | place: USA: California | collected... | reverse complement strand
TTTTTTTTTATATATATATTTATTTATATATATATATATATATATATATATATATATATATATATATATATATATATATATATATATATAACACGAAAGAATCACATAACACTTTTTTTTCAATTAATTAATTTTAAATTATTTTTTTATTGGTCTCACTATTTTAACAAAATAAAATAATTTTAATGTACTCTCTTTTATAGATTTTATATTATTTTAGCAAAATATTTATTTCATAAATAATATAATTTTAAATTATTATATACAGAAAATATAGTATTGTAAATTTTTAAACGTTATGGTAGAAGTCCTCTATTTTATTTCCTCTCAGTGAGTTTTTGTTTCGTTTCTTCTTCAGGCTTTTTTTTTTCTTTCTGTTTATGTTTAATTTTTTTTTAAAGAAAAAACTCACCACATTCATTGCACAATAGTCTCTCATCTTATAGTGAGGTTTAATATAAGAATTTTCCAAAAATAAAAAATGATGAAATTATCTTTTAATAAATTAATCATATGTTATGCTTTTAATTTGTGACATGTAAAATGGTTGTGAAAGTAGTAAGAATATGGTGGTTTTATTGAAAATAAAACCATATTATGAATATAGATGTGAAATCATATTAATCATATATCTTATTAATGTATGACCACGATATGTGTAAGGATATATTTTTATGAATATAGATGTGAAAATTTAAAATAAATTGAAAATAAATATTTTATTTCTCTTAAAAATTGTATAATATAAAACAAATTTATTCTTTATTTTTCTAAACCCTTTTATCTCTTTAAAATTAAAAATCCTTTAACTTCTCTCCAAATAGGTGAACTTGATCAAACTTATTCTCCATTTAAAGTGATTTTTTGTCCTTCTCTCTATTAAAAATAAGTTATTTTACATATTTTTTTGTTTTCTACTTTATTTTTTCTTCCTTACAAACATGCCATTATGCTTGTAATTGTCCTTTATTTTTGGAAAGTATTAGGATCTCATAATTACATAATAGTATGTACTATTTATGATTCGGACATAAGCAAGTGGGGAAATGAAATAATAGGGTAACTAGAAAAGAAAAACATGTTCCCATTTATTTCCTTTCACAACTATAAAATCTTGCACTTCTTTACATGAAATGGAATGGGAATGGTAGGTACGTGACCCAGATTACAATATTGGCAAATTTTCTAACAATAAAAAATGTTTCAAATTTAATCGATAACCTAGTGTAATCACCATTAAATGAGTGTTCATTTGTCTTAATATTTTATATTCAGTTTTAAAATAAAAAATATCTATTAAGTTCTAAAATAAAAAATATCAGTTGAAACCAATCTTTATACCAACTTTTTTCATTGACTTTATTAGATTGATTTCATTGATTACTTATTGATCATAGACTCATAAAAAAAAAAGGTTTTAAAACCATTATTGTTGTATTATGAAAGAAAAACTTTCAAATCAAGATGATTGATTATCTTTTGCATGAGGTAGGGTGTAACATCACGGAATTGGAGGAAAATTAATAAGCCATCAACTCGTTTTAAAATATATTAATATAGTTATTCAATCATTAAAACTTCCACTTTCTCAATTATTATAATTAGTATTTAATTCCTTAAATACTATTAAATTCAATATTTTTTTATGTATTCACTATTAAATAGTATATATTAACTTAATTATTTTTTTTTAAGCTTTTGCAAAACCTAAAATGTCCAAACGCATTATATTTTGGCTAACATATTTGAACTATCAATATATGAAATTTTAAAATAATTCCAAATTTAATTATTATAACAAGTTAAAAATACCCATTCTCTTTGGACATAACTTAGATAAAGTGTATTCGTTATTATAATAAGGTCAAAATACCCACTATCTTCGGACAAACATATAAAGTGTGTGAGTATTTGTATTCTTTTTCATCATATGTCTTCATCAAAATGATGAACATGCTGTTATTCTCAATAATAAATAAATAAATTTCATAAAATAATTATAAAATACTTCTTTTTTTTTTTCTTTAAAAGATGCATATATAAAAACTCATATATCACTTTTTCTCGAATATTCTTTACTTTTTGTCCGCCATTTGGATTAATATGTTTACTTTGAAATGTGGACCTACATCCCTAAAAGAAAAGTAGTGAACCTTGTGTACTATACGTGTATTTTATTTCATTCAAATGAAAAAGTATTAGCATGAAATTTTTTTAGGTTATCCTAATGAAGGGTACTCTTATAAATCCATATAGGGTAAGATAAGGAAGAGTGTCAAATAAATGATAATATGCACCATTAAGGAAATTAATAAAAAAAATATGCGTGAGACAGTGGAATCAGTTTCTTGAGGATTAGGAAAAAGTGTTTTAATGTTATAATTATCTATCTAATGACCATTTCTTAAAAAAATCATTAAAAAACAAGTTATATCTGTTTACAATAATAAAATTAAGTATTTCGAAAAGAGGCAAATTATTTAGCGAAGAAGTATTCAAAATAATTTCTAATCATAACTAATATTTATATTCTTTTCAATTAAATTAAATATTTGTTCAACATTTGTGAATTAGTTATTGGTGAGAAAAAAGTACTAGAAAGATGGCAGAGAGCATTTTTTTTTTCTGGAAAAGGAGATTAATAATTGAGGCACTTAAAAAGGTGGCAAAACCTTTCACAATATTGCTCCAACTCAAACAAGCTTCGGAAATGGCACATTGTAGTAATGAGTGCACTCCTGCCTCTTAGATTTTGGTACTAAACGAAAGAAAGTAGTTTTCATTTCAAAAACATGTTAAAAGATAAGTTAAAAAAATAGTTAAATATATTTTTGGTCCCTTAAGTTTGAGTAAAGTTTGGAATTAATTAATTTTCAAATTTTTTAACCAATTTAGTCTTTTATCTTTAGAAATATGTAAATTTAGTCCTTTTAATCAAATTTTGTTAAGTTTATTTAACGTTTCAAAACATTTTATAGTAATATTTGAGTTAACATTGAAGCGAAAATGTATCAAATAGTATAAACAATTCAAATACTATCATGAAATATGCTTGAAACGCCAGATAAACTTAACAAAAATTAGTTAAAAGGACTAAATTCACGCATTTCTACAGACGAAAGACTAAATTGGTTAAAAATTTCGAAAATTGACTAATTCAAAATTTTATTGAAACTTGAGGGATCAAAAACATATTTAACCCTTCAAAAATACCATGTTGATAAATAAAGCAAATTTATATTATTAAATATTTATACATTTTATTTTACAAAATTAATTTTATAAAATTTGTATCTCTGAAAATAGTATCAATATTTTTCAAAACTTATTTTAATGAAATTTGATGTTCGTTAAATTTATTATGCTATTGACAGACAGTTTGTTATCGAATGATTCATTAATATAGTTTCGTGTTTAGATTGATGTATCAAAACAGTATTGTTATCCGAATAATTCTACCAATGTAATTTTAGTGACTTTAATGAATGCATCATTTTGATATTTTACAGTTACAGACATAAGAAAGTGATAAAAGTGGTCCTCCATATGAGCATAACTTTAAATTTTATATCTCCATTATTAAAGATGTTATTGTTTATATAATGCTTGAAATGCACGACAGAATGAATAACCAATGGCACCATATCTCCCTCTGAGCTTCAATCTTTGAGGCTCCACATGCTTTGTCAGTGCTCAGCACCACAACACACCAATGTAATCAAATCACCATGCAGCCCTCACTCAAACCTGCATTTGCCAATTCACACTTATTTACTTCTTTCTCAAATTTGTCAAAAATCTCAAATTGACGAGAAATAAGAAGATTTAAGAATATATCAGGATCACAATTAACGTATTTTACAGAGGTTTCATTCAGGAGAAAATAAACATCTATATGAGTTTAATCACATAAAATATTGATATTATTTTCAATATAAAATTTTGAGACAATAAATTTGTGGATCTTTATCTTTATATAATACTCTATTTTTTCATTTCTGACCAATGTGGGATTTAAACTCACACTTGAATTTCTAATCTATTTTAACTTATATTTTGACCATTCTTCGAGGAATAATAATAATAATAATAACTTGTGTTAAGAAAATTCAGAATAGCAGAGCCAATGTTGTGGAAGAAAGATGCAGGGTTATAATATGTATGTGTTTGGAAGGTTTCTCTTGAAGAGCATATATACGAATCCAATGAAAGCCAAGCTTTTGTTGTCTGCATAGGTTGTGCTGTCTTGAAATGGAATGATGAAAGGGAAAGAGGTAAAAGGTGCACTGAATGCTTAATTTATTTTTTGTGTGTATAGGATAAGTACATTGTTTGTTATTATTACATAAAGACATTTGTAAACAAACTATAATTACTAGATTGCGTATTCAAACCAAGAAATGCAAAGTAAACGTAAGAAAAAGATATATATATTATTAGTGTTTATAAATTGAGTAACTCTAAAACTTTCATAAGAGATATCCTACACACTACAAAATTGTTTAATACTTCCACTAGCATCAACATCAATCTATGTTAAGGAATATCTCAGAGAACAAATTAATATTAAAATTTGCTATAATATCCTACCACACGTACACCGCCAAATTATATATATAATTCAAACATTTGATTTAGATAATCTGCATTGTGTATAAAGTTATAGTGGTGCAATGCAATTTAATCTTCCTTAAAATATTTTGGCTAATTTTAATATGATATTCGGATGGTAATTTTTAAAAGCTTAATTATGGGAACAATCTTTATACAGGAACTAATGTAAAAGAATTAGAGTTCACTCTTTTTAGGAACAACCAATGTAGAAATAATAGCTAACGTTTATATTTTTCTTCTACTTTTTATTTTTACTTGTATTTATTTTATTGAGGAAAACTTCTTTCGTCGAATATTGAAGAACATTTTTTTTCACCACGTTTTGTTTTGAATTTTCGAATATTGAATTATTATTATTATTACACAAAACAAGAATATCTTGTTTAACGACAATTATTTAATGGAAATAATTTTTTTAACAAGTTTTATATTTTTATGGAAATATACTTGGTAAATATTTAAAAAAAATAATTGTTATTTTTTTAATATAGTTTTTTAAGAAAGACAATAATTAATCAATATCATTTTTATTACATAGCTTTCTAATTTTTGTTATTCTCAAATACTGAACATCAAAGAAAACATATAAAAGTATATTTGTATGATGAATGCATGATAAAATAAATGTTAAGGTTATCTCAATTTTATAAAATCAGTATGTAAGATAAATTTGTATTTACTTATGTAATATTAATTGACTTTTTCTCTAATCTACATGAAATTTCTAACACAAATAGAATAATAGACTCGATAAACAACAAATTTATTTGTCATAAACTACTTTAAATATTATATTAATAGTAAATTTTATAAGTTTAACTCAATCTTACAATATTGATTTATAAAATAACACTTACACCTATTTATAAATTATAAATTGATTTTATTTTTTACCGATGTTAGAATTTTAATTTATTATTGATAATGAAAAATCACATAATATTTTAAAATATGAAAATGCACATTTGTGATGTATGAAAGCTAATTATATAAGAATTTTCGGTTAAGAAATTACGTTAACTAAAAAAATTGTTTTTCAATCAAAATATTATATTTTTTTCCATTAAGGCAAAGTTTTTTGACCCAGCACTTATGGATACAAACAAATTGATCATAAAGAAACTATTTAATAAATAAAGTGAAATTCGAAAATTTTTACCGAGACACAGTTTCATTACATCTAATTTATAAAATTGTTTAATACATATCTCTGAAGAGAAATCTCTTAACACCCATTGAGGTGATTGAGTCAGGGATAGACCTCAGCAACCACAACGTATCATTGACTAGATTCTCTTATCCATTCTTTTACACCACTTTATTCATAAGATAAAACCAAAAATTAAGTCACAAATACCACAATAGCAGACTCCGTATAATCCTTCAAATTAATCCAATATTTTTAATTTTAAATATACAACTATGTTAAATCTAATTAAAAAATTTACATAGTTAAATATAAACTAATTTAAATTTAGAAAAAGTTATTTTCAAAAGTTTTCTTTTTATCGGCGAGTGCGGCGGGCGCACGCGGAACGAGTCAGAAGCATTCCTTTAAAAATGATTTCGAAAGTGGGAATAAAGTAAAACCAAACATGCCCTTAAATGGGACTAATAAAAGCTAACCATACATTCTCATGTGATAATTAAAAGCATAAAGAAAAATAGAAATAATCAGAAATAATCACGTTTGGCTTCGATCTCTGCACCATTGCCAGAAAATAAAGAAAGAAAGGGAAAGGTGCTCCAACAGGATATAAGAAAAAAATAACATATATTTTAAGTAGTTTTAAAATATAAAAAAATAAAAAATTTATTTAAAAGATATTACCTAAAATTATAAGAAAAAGTTATTAAAATTAAATCGATATTTCTCAGAAAATATTTTCTACGATCATAATCAATTTGATTCCAAACTTTCGTATCTAATAGTTGTTTATATGTCTCCAACAACAGTACATTAGGACATTTTAGGGACTTGTTCAATCATCACCAAATCACTCGTCAAAAGATAAAACTTACATAAAGAAAAGCATAAAAAAATGGAGGGGAAGAAAAAGAAAGAACAGAGAAAAAGAGGAAGAAAATAAAAAAAATAGGACCTACACACCTCACATTTTCGATTCATCACTCTTGTGTCCTCACATTGCTCCACCTTCATTTTGAACGTCATTCTCGACTTTTAGATAATTTATCTTCGTCACACTCATGCACCTCATAATGTGACATAATATGGACCAGTTTTCATACCAAATATATGCTCATTTAATCACATTATATCATACCAAAACATATGTTCAGTACTTATATACATCCAAACTAAATGACACCAATTTTGTAAATGGTTTGTAGTTTGGTAAGGATAGTATAAGTTATCAAATTTGTTAGCACAATTTTGTCTTTTTCAAAATTTGATTTGATTTCGTATCTTCAATTATTTTTTCTTTAAATTTAATTTTTATTTTATTTTTTTTAAAAATAAAATACTGAAATAATCAAATTTATGTAAAATTGTTAGGTTTACCGAGGAAGTGAAGAGGTTCATCAGATAAATATAATACCAATGAAATCTGAGTCCAACAATATAAACCATTGATACTTCTTAGTCCAAAATCTTAAGGTAATGAATTTATGGGTCTTCATCCTTATATGATCATTTTTTTATATCAATCTAATGTGGGACTTAGACTCAATTTCCAACGCATATGTATTATAATTTTATTTTATTTTTAACTTATGTAAAATATTTAAATCTTCAAAGTAACTTAATACTGTTAAAATTCACATTTCATTTTTATAGAAAATGAAAACAAATTCCATTCTTTGTCAAATTAGCACCAAGACATGATTCTTACCAATAATAATAATTTTTCTTACCAAAATCTCATTCAATACCAAACCAAGAAATATTTTCCATATATATAAGATCTTACCATCTTCACCACAAAGATAAACACACCATTATTATCAACAATGGTTCCCTCACAAGAGGCCTATGCACTTGCATCTTCCACATACCCAGCACAAATTTAAGGTTATCTCCACTTAATTAACTTTTCTTATCTTTCATGACGCATTTTAAAAAGGAAGACTTAATTTATTTAAATCAACTTTTTACTTTTTGCAACATGTTTCTTTCATTTCTCTCTACACTTTCCACGAGTATATGTACTTAAAAAAATAAAATAAAAACAAAGTCTAAGTCATACATGTGATTCACTTTGCATGATGCTTCTAGTTGGTTCGATATCTTTGATGATATGTTTCAAACATCAGAGATTTTAGTCTTTGAAAATTTACATTTATAACAATGTTAACGTGTTTTTTAAAACAATAGAAATCCTAGTCTTTACTCATTTTATGACAATGTTAACGTTGAGAATCTCACGTTCACCAATGATGATAGCCAAATTAAAATATATCTAATATTTATTTTCTAAACTAATTTTATAAAATAAAATTAGACCTAAATCCAAATATTAACGTACGTGATGTATACTTTTTTTAACTAAGGCGTACATTATGAAATATTTTAAAGAACATCAAAGAACAATTGTACTTTGACAAATCAGATTAATCAAATCTTAGAAAGAACATTAATATTTTTGACAAGGGAACCATAACAACATACCTATTTTGGCAAGTAATCATGGTTACTCTAAAAAGAATATGAATGTTTATAAAATAAGAAAGTACTTCCTTATAGACAAATCAGATTAATAAATTTTGTGAGAAGAACATTGCCATATATTGGCACCCCATTATAAGGAAAGAACTAATTTTTAAAAATAATTATGTCAGTATTTTAATTATATTAAATGTTATATAATACTTACTTAAAAAAGTTATAATTAAAGTCACACTTACCCCAGTGGTTCAAAATGTAGAAATAAATTTAAACCACAAGTGCCCAAAAGTTAAACAATTTAGAAACTCGAGTCCCTGTGAACAGACCAGCCATCACAGAATTTTCTTGGATAGATACAAAGAATTATTTTAAAAGGGCATTTTGTGTACACATTTTTTAGAAGAAAAAAAAGAAGAAGAGAATCAACCTTTGAACTCTCTGTACCCTGTGTGTCTCACACCAGAAACACAAGGACAGTGCAATCTTGTTGTAGTCACAAACACTGAAACATATATATATTATATATATACACAGAAAAAAGCTTGTTTTCATGTCCATGGCTGGTACTGAGCAAGGTGAGAGATGCTCCTCCATCATCACCATACCCCTTTTGGAAGATGAAAGATTGCACCGAGTGAATGGCTCAGATGAAGTGTTGGATGCCAAAACTTGGGATCTGCACACATCTCATGAGGGTAACACCTCCTTTTTCAAGACCTGTTTCAATCTGATTAATGCCCTCTCAGGTAATTTGCATGCCCACTTTTTTCTTTCTGGTTTTCTTGCTTTCGCATGTATTAAAAAATCGTTCTTTTTCATCAAAGTTTGAATCTTGTTAGATTCAATTTGGTTGGTTTCAGAATCATTGTTACCATATCCATGATGACGATGATACATATGCACTCTCTCTTTCTTTCTTTCTTTCTTTTTCTTGAGTTTTGGTCCTTTTTGGTATCTTGCTTTTTCTTGAAGGATCGAAGATCTTATTGCTTGTTACATGAATGCCTTAAAAACTGATAATATTTGTGAGAGTTTTTCATGGTTATTTGTCTGAGAGTGAGGGAAAATGCATCTTTTTTCTGTCTAAAAACGTCTGAAGATTTTAGAGTTAATATTACTATTGCTGATTACAATTAAAGCTTAAGAATTCTCGTATAGTATAAAGAGGTGTGAAAGTTTTGATTTTGGAAGAAGTTCTTAATCTGGGAAAAAAAAATCATCAGATTCTGGGTTCGAAAGTTTTGCTTCTGTAACTACTTGACTATAATAAGGGTATGAATGTTATTGGGTAGGAGAAACTCCACTCTAAATAGACATTAAGAAAAAAAATCAAGAAATGATTATTTACATGAAATCTGCTTTTAGTTTTTGAACTTGACTTTTTCTTAAAGGATATAATTTTATTTAAAATAGATTTAAAATCTTTCTATGACGTGCTCTTTAAGTGTAAATTAATAAATATACATTTTAATGAACATATTAAAAGGCCTAAGTATTTGGCACTAAAGTATATTTATCTTGGTACAAAACATATTAAAAATCCCGTAATACACTACCTTATAAACAATATTTTGCTTATTTACTTAAATAGTTGTTAACTTATAAATTAAAATTTAATTTTAGTTTATTTTTTTAATCTAACGGATGAATTATAAATTAAAAAAATTAGTCTAAATTATTCAATAGGAAAGATTCAGACAGATTAAGTTAATCTGAATAATGTTATAAATTCTTATCCCTACTCATACATTATATATATGTATATATATTATTAAACATGATTTTTATCTGGATACACTGTTATATTTTAAATTTTTATATACTATTAATTAAATAATTAAATTTAATTTATGACTTTTAAAATAATTATTGTAAAAATTAAAATTATATGATGTATAATAATTTACGACTGAGAAAAGTGTAAATTTATCAGCGTATCTTAATAAGTGCTGTAAAAATGAATTAAAGGAAAATAATAATATTTATTACTCAAAACATAAAATATTTGTATATAGTAATACATTAATTAATAATAAAAAAAATATTACAGAAGAATTAGAATAATTTTGTTTTATGATATATACCTACTCTGTTTTGACTTTTGTCCATACATGGAACGCATGTAGCTTTTCTTTGTGTTCTTTTAAGGATGTAGCACGGAATAAGCACTCACGTGACAGTGTTACAGATGTTTCAATGATACAGAAAATGCTATTTTCCATCATCACTAAAGTTTGAAGTATGCTGCAAAATGTGCAGTTACAAATCCAACCGTTAGAATTTTATGATATTTTAATTTTAGATATAAATTCACAATAAATTAAATGGATAGGATTTGTGAAGTTCCACTTGCAATTACAGACAATTAATTAAATACACTTATAATATAAATTTCTTTCTATATATGAATACATACTATAAACAATATTTATATGTGTATTATTATTGTTTTCTAAAATTAGATTCAGAAACTAATATATCAATTTTATCTCTTCGTGTGGGAACAAATTACCTTTCATGTTTAATTATAATAGTCTGATAATATAAATGATTTTTTGACCACTATAATAATTTTTATTTGATTAGTAGTGTAAAAACTATATTTATAATGTTTTCTTTAATAAATTAATTTAACATATACCTATTTTTTGGTACAAGAATTTACTTCAATGTGAATGTAATTTTTTTTATGCATTATCACGTGTTAATGAATTAAACAGTATCCTAAAATAATCAAATCCATTTAACTGTGTGTAAAACTTTACACAAGCATCAATGCTGATAAACTTTATCAACAGAGACTAAATTTGAAGAATTTAAGGATTATTGAAGCTTACATGACTATGATTTGTGGTGCTATGGTGTCAGGAGTTGGTATTATCTCCATGCCTTATGCACTGTCATCTGGGGGATGGTTAAGCATTTCACTACTATTTGTGATAGCCGTGGCTTGTTGTTACACTGGGATGTTGGTGAAAAGATGCATGGACATGGATCCTGATATCAGAACCTTCCCTGACATAGGTCAACGTGCATTTGGATACAAGGGGAGGTTGATGGTATCAATCGCCATGAATTCTGAGCTTTATCTTGTTGTAACAGGCTTTCTCATTTTAGAGGGTGACAACCTTAACAAATTAGTACCAAATATCCAAGTTAACCTTGCAGGGGTAACAATCGGTGGTGCAACAATTTTTACCATAGTTGCTGCTCTTGCTGTTCTTCCTAGTCTTCTGTTAGAGGATATGAGCATGCTCTCTTATGTGTCTGCAAGTGGGGCTTTGGCTTCTTCCATCTTCCTCCTCTCTCTGTTTTGGAATGGTACCATTGATGGCACTGGTTTTCATGCAAAGGGAAAACTCTTCAGATTCAGTGGAATACCTGCTGCTGCTAGCTTATATGCCTTCTGTTACAGTGCACATCCCATTCTTCCCACTCTCTACAATTCCATGAGAGACAAAACTCAGTTCTCCAGGGTAAGAACACAACAACTTTTGCTACTCTTGCACCATTTATATACTCTGTGAAATTTATCATACGTTAAGAAGTGAACTTTAAATCTAACTCAACTCACATAACAGTTTGAAAGATGAGATATGCACCTACTTATATATTATAAACTCGTCTTTCCTTTGATCGATGTGATCTTGGAAATTCAAGTATAAGTCTAAGTTTCATGTTTGGTAGAAATGAGATAAATATAAAGACCCATAAATCTGTTGTCTTAAGATTTTGTATTGAGGGCGGTGTCAATGCTTTATATGATTAGACTCAGGTCTTATTAGTGTTGTGTTTTGCTAGTAAACCTCCCCTCTAGACCTAACAAGATCTCCAACTGCTTCATTTTGATGATTTGACTCGCTATATAGTTAACAAGAGTTTGTGTTTCTCTGTATTTGCAGGTTCTGTCTACGTGCTTTTCAGTGTGCACTCTTGGTTATGCAGCAGCAGGTGTTTTGGGGTACCTAATGTTTGGACAAGAGGTTGAATCACAGGTGACTTTGAACCTTCCAACAAGCAAGTTCAGTTCACATGTGGCAATATTCACCACCTTGGTCAATCCTATAACAAAATATGCATTGATGCTTACCCCAGTCATAAATGCTGTGAAAAACAAGATTTCATGGCACTACAACAAAAGATTCACACACACACTTGTTAGCACCTCCATTCTCGTAAGCTCTCTAATTGTAGCTGTGGCCATACCCTTGTTTGGATATCTCATGTCACTGATTGGGGCATTGCTGAGTGTGTCAGCTTCAATTCTAGTGCCATCAGTGTGCTACTTGAAGATTTCAGGAGCTTACAAGACTTTTGGGTCTGAAATGATCATCAACTATTCGATAATAGTGTTGGGGGTTACTATTGCTTGTGTGGGTACTTACACATCTCTTGTAGATATAGTTCATAACTTGTAAGTGTTGGTGGATTCGATGGTTCATTTTGGAAAATAATTGAAGCTGTTATGTTTCTTTGTACTTGAGTGTGTAAAGATGTGCTTTTGTCAATACTTAGAAAACTTGTATCGACATTTTTTGTAAGGCATAATCTTTGTCGGATATATCTTCTTGTTATTTCAACATGTTTCAGAGATTATTCTGTTCTAGAGTGTGTTTTTCTGAATGAGGTACCAAGACGTTTTTGGCTTTATTTGTTTGTGTTGGAGATTCTACGATAAGCAAATTTACATTGTATGGTATGTATGGTGCAAACTTTATTTTATAAATTAATTTTATAGAATTAAATTACATTCAAATTTTACTTCATTTAAAAAAAATTGTGACATGTTATCCTTAATAGTTCGCTACAATAATCCGGTTAATTAATTTATAAAGTTTAGAATCGGTTTTAACAGGATGATATATAATAGTATTGATTACACCAAGAATAAACTCTTGCTATAATGTTAAAATTAAAATTACTTATTGTTGAAATCGATTTAATTGATGCTAACTCGTAATTTATAAATTAATTTATTTTTTAGTTAGAGTCCATTAAAGTGATTCTAATAAAAGCATACTTTTGATTTGCAAATAATTTTTCTCTTTTTGGTGCTTTGTAGCATTTTTTCCTACTGCTTTGTAGTATTTAATATCAAGCATTTTCTTGTTAGTCTTCTAATAGTAAGAGTTATTAAATTATCCTAAGAAAAACATTGATGTTGAAGTGTATAGTTCTTTTTATATAATATAAGATTATGAGAAATAGTTATTGAAACTTGATTCTCAATAAAGATTTTAGTGTCTTCCGTCTACTCAAAATTAAGATCATTCAATATTTTCCTAAGGCACAAGGCTTGATTGATAGTAAGAGTTGCAACAATAAACTCTCTTTCAATAATAAATAGATTTGGTGTTTCTTACTTTTTGAACTTCAAGAGAAAACTCCACGTCCAAGACTAAAGAAATATTCTGAGGTGCTTTCCATGTCATCAACGAACCTGCCTAGACACCGTTAAAAAACTCCAACAACTTGAAACTCTTGCTTTTCTTGAACTTAATGCCAAAATTAGTTGTAGCTTTGATGTATCTAATTAGTCTTCTTGCAGCCTTCAGGTGTGTCACTTGTACAATGCATGAACAAGATAAAAATACTTATAATAGTTAACATGTGTTGCATGTGACATAAATTGTCCCATGACAGAGGTCAAGTAGGTTGGGTCACAATTGGATCGTGACACTTGAGCTATTACACTCTTAAGTAAAAAGAGTTGCACCCTGACTAATAGCTATGGCTTTTAGTCTAGTGGTAAGCGCTTGATCCTAACAATTAGTATCAGAGCCAAGATCACGAGTTCAATTTTTGGTGGGCAATTGTTAAGGGGGAGATTTTTGTGGGTTGGTGGGCCAAGTCACAATTCAAGTGAGATTCATAGTAGGACAATTGCTGAGAGGTAGATTGTTGCATGTGGCATCAATTGTACCGTGACGGAGGCTAAGTGGGCCGGGTCACAAGACTAATGGCTATAATTTTTTGTCTAAAAGCGTTTGATCCTAACAATAATTTTGATCTTGTTATTGTTACATCAAATACCCAATCAAACTCCTGAAGTATGTCTCATTTACTCTTTGAATTCCACCTTCCTGGTTAAAGTTTTCCTTTATATTCACAGGATTAGTCATTGATTTGCACCCTTCCATACAAAACTTTTAAAAATTCGGGTACCAATTTGAGATTTTGATTCTAAAATGGGGACCAAAGGCATAACTACACCTATTTTTATTAAACAATTTAATAATATTAAGTTTATTTAAATTTTTATTTTACATTAAACTTTACTTATATTTTGTTTTAAAAATTTTAAAATATTTATTTTAACTTGTTACAAAATTGTTTTAAATAATTTATATACAAATGTTAGAGTTGGTTTAAAAATAACAATTTCATAAATTTAAATATAAAATTTTAAAACAATTTTGTTAAAAGTTAAATTAAATATATTTAAAATTTTAAAATAAATGGACTGAAATGTAATCAAAGTAACAAACATATGGACCAAATTGAGATTCGGACAATGACTTGACATGTGTCACCTTTACTGACTTGACACGTGGCACAATATTGACGTGACACGTCAAATGAATAATTTTCAAAAAAAAAAATTTAAAAAAATCAACAAAAATTAAAAAAAAAAATGAGGTGCTGACACGTGTCACATCTTAAACACCGTTACCACCATACTAACGAAATGGATTTAATTGTTACGCATTTTCAAAAATATGGACTTAATTGAGACTAAAAAAATCTTAAGATCTGATTAAGATTTTTGAACAAAAACGTAGACCAATAGAATATTTTAACCTATAGAAATAAGTTGTATTAGGTGTTCACAGGACAAGCATTTCATGCCTGACAAATTTTAGCACATCTTTTACGGAATATTTTTACATTTTATAGTTTTACAAATATTATATCTAAGAATGCTACTGTTTAGTATTTTATCATTTAAAAAAAATTAAATACATTAATTTAAAAATCTAAATAAGTTTTTACAAATATTTTCATTCTTGGTGAAAACCATTTATAAAATTATTTTAGAAATTATAAAATGTTAAACGTGAAAAAACTCACACACTCATGATCTTTTTGAATTCTGAGTTTTATCTAGTTGTAACATGTTTTATGATTGATTTAATTATTTGGATGATACTTATTTTTTGTAGAAGTGTGTCAATTTGGTATCTATGGTTAAAAAAGTGTCAATTGCGTTTCAACTTTTAAAAATTACCTCAATTAGGTCTTTTGAAAAAAAGAATTAATGTCGTTAATGGTGTGTGTCATTCTCTAGTTTTTTTTTTAATTTTAATTTTTTTTACAAACTTTTTTGTTGTCACATATCAAGTTTCTGGTGTGACACGTGACAATGTCAGTGTCATGTGTGTGAAATTTTATTCTACTTATCTCAATTTTGTCCCCATATATATTTCATTGTTTCAATTTAGTTTCCACTTTTATGTCTTTGGTTCAATTTTTTTTAATAATTGAAGTATATTCTTTAATCTATTAGTTTTTATAAGATTGAAACTAATTAAGTATAAATATTTTTATAAAATTAAGTACTGATATTTACATTAATATTTTGTGGTAAAAAAATATTATACTAATAGAATAATATAGTCACCCACTTTTTTTCTCTTCAAAATAGAGTAATATTCACTACTAAAAAAATTCATATTTCCTGACAATTTTGTTTTGAAAATTTTTTCGTAGGAAATACCTACAAATTTTGTTGTGAAAAAAAATTTGCAAGATATTGCTACCAATTTTCTTGTAAAATATTTTGTATAAAACACTTTTCACAACAAATTTTGTAGGAAATACTTGCAAATTTTATAATTTTGTAGGAAATGATTATCCACGAAAGAATTACCGTCAATTAAAATTCTTAAAAAAAATGGCAGAAAAAAATCTCTTCCTGCAAATTTTTTTAACAAATTTACAAGAAAAATCCCATGTAATATGAGAATTTCTAGTAGTGATTGTCTTTTCCCAATTTCAGATCAAATTTATTATTTGTATAAATGTTATACTAATATTTTTTATTAAAAATTACTTTTTAACATATTACATTATTGTATATTATTAACCCATATTTTATTAATGTATTCGTTGACCACTAAATTTTAATATAAATATCAGTACTTAATTTTGTAAAAATATTTATTCTTAATTAATTTTAATTTTATAAAAAATAGATTATAAAAATATATTTCAATTATTAAAAAAATTAGGAAAAATATGAATCAAAGACACAGAAGTGAGGACTAAATTGAAATAATGATATATATATATATATATATATATATATATATATTTATATATATATAAAGACTAAATTGAAGTTAAGACAATGACATTTTGCACACCTGACATTGACACTGAGATTGTCATATATCAAGAATTGATACGTGACAACAAAATAACTTTACAAAAAAAATAAAAATAAAAATAAAGTATCAGATAGTGATATATGATGCATTGTTAACCGTGTTATTCTTTTATAAAAGACACCTAATTTAGACTCGTTTTAAAAATAGGAATGCAAAGTGAGTATCATTAAATTATTAAACATTTCTTATTCCATGTTCCATGCATTGGGATCTATTAAAATATAATGGTTAGGGCATTCACTTTTTATTACATGGAACGACTTAATAAATTTTGATATTAATCTTAGAGCACAATCTTCAAACTGTATTAGTTAGGAAATTAATTAAGGTTTCTCAAGCTGCATAATCAGAGGCAGATGTTAGAAGGGGCAGCGGGGTCACGGCCCCCTCCCCAAATTTTTTGAATTATTTTTATTTTATTTATATTTTAAATTTTTTTAATTATATAAATTTTAAAATTTTTAAATTGTATGTATCTTTTTAAATTAAGTTAATATTATATTAAAAATTAATAAAAATTAAATTAAACATTTTTAATTTATTTTATAAAATAAAATAACAAAATAATAAAATATAAAATTAAATATATAAAAAAATAAAATTATTAAGATATTTTTTATTTTTTGAGTTTTTCGTATATTATATTAATCTCTCATGCTTATTTATTTTCTTTTGTTATTAAAAAAAAGTTAGATAAAAATTCATTATTTTCTTTATATTTTTTCATATCTTCTCTTCCATTCATAAATAAATAAAAATAGGTAACTTTCTCTTGTATCTAGTGAAATATTTATTTAACATTTAGCACTATTTTTTATCTCATGACCTTTTAGTATATTTATTTTTTATTAATATAGGAGAAGAAGCAATATATTATTTTATTTTTCATAGCCGATTTTTAATTTTAACTTGATTATCATAGTTTTTTTTAGTAATTATGTCTCAACTTTTGATTAGATTATGATAAATTATTTTCTATTCTTAAACTTATTTTCTAAATAGGTATATTGATGAAAAATAAAAGAATAAATTTATTTTTTAAAATTGATAGAAAAACTGTCGGTGAAGATAAAAATATGATAATATGATTTCTCATCGCATAACAATGAAATGAAAGCTTGTGAAGACTTTTTTGAATCAAATGCACGTTAATAAAATGAAAGATGAATATTTTGTAGATAATTTGGTTATTTACATCGAAAAAAGTTAATTGAAAAATTTAATTATGGTTCAATTACCATGAGTTCAAAAATATGAAAAAAAAGATAAACATTCCTTTATATATGTTTAATTTCTTTGATAGTTATAGATATACTAGATTATGTATTCATTTTAATTGAATTAGTCACAATAATACTAAATATATAAATTTTGAGTATATTATTTTGACTCCTAAAAAATTTTGGTGAAGATCCACCATTGTGCATAATAGTGTTCTTTGTTAAAAATAAGGTTAAATTATTCTTTTGGTCATTCTATTTGTTAAGTAATATCAGTTTGGTCCTCAATTTTGTTGTTGTCTCAATTTGGTCATCATTTTCTTAAAAATGATTCAATTTAGTCCTTACCGTTAATTTGACCAGACGCTGTTAAAGTCAACGTCACATGTCAATTTATGATTTTTTTGAATTTTTGAATTTTTTTATTTTTTACACATGTCACTTTACAGTTGTGTCACGTGTCAAAATGATTCAATTTGGTTCCTATATTTGTTTTTAGTTTCAATTTAATCTCAATTTTTGTAAAAATGAAACAATATTATCCCTCCTTAAATTTACTCTAATGTACTTTTTTTATAAATCTTATGATGATATTCTAACTAAAATTAACGTTTTATTAAATATTTCTAAAAATATTTTAAATTAATTTTAAATCCTATACAAAACATTAAACTTTTGTTTTGTTTTAAACTTAAAATTTAGTCTAAACTTATATGTAAATTTATATAATATGACACATTTGACGTCTTTATATACGAAGATTAAACTAATATTCCTTAACATGTAGAAGATGGAAAAAAAATTAAGATTAAAACAAATACGAAAGAAACTGATATTAGCATCACAATAATTTGATGTGATGGAAATATATATAAATATAATAATGCATTGTCCCAAAGATGAATGAAGAAGAGATGGAAGCACTTGAAGTTGGGTATAGAGTTAGATAGCTTAGCGTGACGGTGACGCATTCAGAACAGGTTGCATGCCGTTTTCTGCTAAAACAAAGACCCTGTCTTGTCCATTCGCTGATAAAGGTTACGAACCTAGCTCCACTAAGCTCATCAACATAAACACTAATTAATTAATTAATTACTAAATTAAGTAATTAAACCATTCACCGATAAACTTTCATCACGTCATTACTAAATTTTGTTAATTAAGAAATAAATTTTTAATCTAATTCAATTTTACAAAATTAATTTATAATTTATAATGTGAAATTTATATTTTATTTATATATTATAAAATTGTCTACTTTGTAATTAATGTAAAATTTTAACAAAATTCAAATACAATAAAAAAAAATAACTATAGCAAATATTATCGATCTCATCTTTATGTAATGGTATATATTTCTGTTTTCTCTGCCTTTTGTTTATAAAGTCAACTTTTAATTAGGTATACTTTAGAGAGAGAAGAGAACATTTTTAAATTTAATCTAGTAAACATAAAATGCATTAACTAATTTAATCAATTATTTTTCTTATATTTGGGTCAGACGATTATTTTCAAATCTAGAAACATATAAAATATGGTCTATTTAATGTTGCCTGGGAACGGCTTGTTCAACATAACAGACTTAATCTTTATTGCTATAAAAAAATTGGCATCACCACCTTCATTTAGGTTAATTAGTGCTTAATTACTCAAAGTTAATTTACAGGGTGGAGCATCAATTTCTTGGTAATTCTGATGTCGTTGTGAAGCTGGCTTTCGGCATTAAAGAAAGTTGAATTGTTATTATGTCCTATGGTTTGCAGCAAAACATTAAAGAATATTCATTAATTAAAAAGCTAGTGTGTACTGAATAAGTTTGCTAAAATATTTTAAGATAACTAATGTCGTTTGAGTGCCAAAAACATTTTTTTTTTATGAAAAAGAGAAAAAAATATAAAACTGAAAGAGGAGAAGAAAACTTTTAACCATTTATTGTTTATTACAAATTTGTAGATTCATAAAATCTCAACTATTCTCTCAATTAAATGCTCAATTTTTTTTTCCGGGTAACAGTATCTTCTAATATTTGAAGAACAATATGCAGAAAGAGAGCAACAATGGATGATGTTCATCGTTTTGTGGTGTCACATTCAGAGAAGATTGGATTTCGTTCTCCTTATTCTTATTGTTCCTTTTTTTAATGGAATGTTACACTCACGCACCCAACCCCAACATCTTGCTCTTACTTGTTTTTCACTCCATCAATATCTTTTGCCCCAATTCTCCATGTTCCACTCGTGGATGTTAGGGAAAAGATTTTGATAATTAGGCACAAATTAACACCTAACTACTCTTTTCGATTAAAGAAAAGTCATTCACAACTATAATCCACACATTTTTCTAGCAGAAATTTCATCATCAATAAAAAATAAGACAATTTTATATTATATAAGGGTTAAAAATTCAAGTGTGAGTCTAAGTCTCACATTGACTAAAAATAAAAAATAGTGTCAATGTCTTATGTGGTTGGACTCAAGTTGAAGATAACATACGAAAGAAGGATTCACATGATATATATGTGAATTATGGACCTCTACAAATATCTCCCACTCACATTTGAAAAATTAGATAAGAAGTTAACCATCACTCTAAAAGTTAGGCTTATACATCTATACAAATTTTCAAAATCATTCACGTATGAGTGACGTATAAGCAGTCAATTCTCGTACGTAGAATTTTTCGTATATGTGCATGATTAACTATATAATTGTTAGAAAAGTGGGACTTGGTTTAAGGGAAAAAGGCAAACGAGAAAAACCGCGTGAGATTAAAATTTTAGCAAAAGTCAAATGCTAATATATAATATATGGACTTATTTTATCTTTAGCTTAATAATGATTCAGTATAGCTTTTAAAACTTCAAAAATAGCATATAAACATGAATATTTTTATCAGTTTGAATCTGTAAATCTATATTTCTTTTGTGCTGTTTTTAATAGAGTTATTTTGAGATTAAATAAGTTTGGTTTTACACTAATAAGTTCGTATTTATAAGTTTAAGTCCATTAGAAATGAAAGTAAAATATTGTATAAAAAGATAAAAGATTTTTTTCTTATAAAAAAAAAGAACTTATGTTAACCATAATATTATTTCATAAACAGAAGACATTACAAATTAAGTAATAATTTAATAAAAATAATTTAAAACTTAAAACATTTAACATGACGATTAAAATATAAATGATTAGTCAACAACGATAATGTAAAATCACTTTTCCAATTACGAGTTGACTCAAACAATAATGTGAGCAATCTTTCTTAACATTTGTTATTTTTATATTTATCTTTCTGTGTATTTTACGTATCATACATGACTTATCATATTTATCACTTTTCTTTCTCTTCTTAAGGGTGTTTATGTTGTTAAAAAAATATATCTCTCCACCTCTCTCTATATATTAATCCACAATAATTTGATTTTTTATTCCTATGTTTTAAATAGACGTCTTCCTATTTTAAATTATCTACACTTTTTTTGTCTATTTTTAATTTTGTTCTCCTTTTTATTTTTATTTCAATCAATTAAACTAGTTTTTAATAATTATTTAAAGAAGTATATTAAGTTTGGAGTTGAATTAATCAAAATAAATATAAAAAACAAACATGTGGAAAAACTAAACTTTTTAAAATAGGAAATCAAGTGTTTTTATTTAAAATGAAATATTGTTCTTAATAGTTTACAAATTTATTTTATTTTGTGATTTGAAAACTTTAAATTCACATTAGTTGTTTTTTACTAATTATATATTTAAATGTTTTAATTATTAAATCATTTACGCATGTATCTATTGTGTGGAGGAAAAAAAGAAAAGAAAGTGATAACATAGGGAATTATACATAACCATATTTCACTATTAAAAAAAAATTCATATTTTCTGTCAATTTTGTTTTGAATTTTTTTTAGAAAGTACCTATAAATTTTGTTATAAAAAAAATTTGCAAGAAATTGCTAATGATATTTTTTGCAAAATATTTTTGTATAAAACATTTTTTGCAACAAATTTTGTAAGAAATACTTGTGAATTTTATAATTTTGTAAGAAATAATTATCCACGAAAAAATTATCTAATTAAAATTCTTTGAAAAAATAGCAGGAAAAAGTCTTTTCTTACAATTTTTTTTAACAAATTTGCAAGAAAATTCTCATGTAATATGAGAATTTTTAGTTGAATTTTATTAGAACAAAAGAATTAATGTATTTTTTATAAAAATAAAACCAAATAAAAAAAAGAATTACATTATAAATTGAAAATACCAATTAATTTTAAATAATTAATGCATTTAAATGTCACATTAACTAAGTTAAATGCATTTATAAAAATAAAAAAAAATAAATATAGGAGCAACACGTGAGTTTGTGTAGGAAGTGATGGTAAAGGTTGAGAATATATATAGTTGTATAAATAGAATAGATGCGTTTACGACTTCTCCAACTCAATGCACCAAACGGTGAACAAATCCACGTTCTACTTGTTCACCGCAAAAGCCAAACGCTGATTCGTAAACATAAGAAGCCGTTTTATCGGACTCTGTCTGTCCATTTTCATCATTTCGTTAACATTCTTGCGTCGGTGACGCTGTGTTTGCTTCTCCATAGTTTCAGAAGATCATATACCAATTGATTGTTTCAGATATGGAAGAACGGTGGAGATTCATCACTTGGTTGAAGCTACTACGCGTGCTTCTGGCGCTGCTCTCTCTGCTATTCACCTTCACCATGGAACCTGTTCGGTGTTCCACTCTCAACTCAGAAGGTGACTCCAAATCTCAATGCACTATCGCTCTAATCATTATACTAATGTTGTTTCTTAAGGTTGTTGCATGTTTTTTGTTTTTTTTTCTAATTTTGTTGTTTCCTAGATTCATGAGATGGGTTTTGGATTATACGTTTTTTTAGGTTAAATCCTTTAAATTTAAATGAAGAAATCATTAGAATATAAGCTCTAAATATTTTCAAATAGATTATGTATTCTATATATTAAAAGATACTAAAAATTAAGTTGATTATGAATAAATGTAAATATAATGATTTCTCTTTTAAGTGTTTCTTTAAGGTCAAATTATATTTTTGCCTGTTTTTTTTTTCATATTAAAACGTTAATTTGAGGTGATGTGACATATGACTAACTTGATTAAGAGAAATATTTCAATAATAGATAAATTGAAGTTTCTTTTTTGGAACTTTTGAGATTAAATTTAAAACATGAAAAACCGAAATTGTTGTTAGCCTTAAGTAGCCTATTTTAAGTTTAAAAAAAAATATATTTTTGATAATTGACTCAAGTAAGATTAAGATTAATAAGAGTTAGTTTTATTAATTTTACACATCCTAGAAAATTTTAATTTGGATTGGTTTTATTAGAAGTAACAAAAACGGCTTTCAAATTAATATTGTACTTTTGAAGAAATTATGGAAAAACACAGTGATATAGGTGAACATGTGTGCAGGGTTGGCACTGCAAAAGATGAAGGAGAAAGTGGTGAGAGATCCATTGGGAAGTTCATGGAGTTGGAATAGAGAAGTGGTTGATCACTGTTCCTGGTTTGGAATAGAATGCTCCCATGACAGAGTTGTATCCTTGTATGCAACCTCTTACCTTTTCACATCTTCCAAACTCTATTCATCTGCAAGATTTATCAACAGATAATTACTTTTTTCAGGAGTTTTTGTTATTGTTCTCTAGCTCTATTCATTAGAGGATAATGAAAAGCTTTTTCAAGAATCAACTTAGTTGAATTTAAATTTTAGAAAATTACTTAACTTTTTTTTTTTATGTATTTTCTAAGAACATGAATGCTATAGTAATTTAATCCTATATTTGATGTTCATGGAATATTTTCGTTGATGACGTTTATAGTGTCTCATAGAAAGAGGATATTATTGGTTAGGTTAATGTATACAATTAAGTGTTGTCTTTATTTTTGAGATATATGAAACACATCTAAAAATGGATGTTAGAAGTATTAGTTGTTATATTTTTAAAAAGTAATAATATATATACACGTTGATTTCGTCTATATCTATCACATACTTGTTTTTTCTTTCTATTTCCTTTTTTCTATTACATCATATATAACTTGTAACATCATCATTTTTATTATTTCTCTAAATTTATTTTAGGTATTAATACAACTTTTTGTGTTAAGAAATCATTTTTCATTTATCCACGATGAAATCACTTCGTAAAACACTTTTTTTTATAAGATAAATAAAGAATGAAAATTTGTGAAAATAAAAATAATATAATAAACTATGAGAGAATTAAAAGGTGATAAAATAGAATATGAAAAAAAAATCTTATTTTTTAGAATTTAAAATTTTAAACAATTAAAATATTATCATAAAATTTTTCAATTTATTTTGTTTATTGTAAAAAAATCAATTATTCTCTTACCATTCTCCATTTAAATAGAAAGATAAAGTTTTTTCATTGAAATATATATTTGATGATCTAGAATCAATGGACCACGTTAAATACGTCAAAGAGTAAATGATAGAAAAATAGAAAAATAGGAGTCAATGTAATTTTCCCTCTGATACTTTACGATGTGTGTCTTAACTTTTGCATAGATGACCTCCATTTGATATGGTACACTTGTGAAGAGTTATTCATCTCGCAGGAACTTGAAAGATCTGTGTTTTTGCTTTTGAACTTTGCTTTTTCCTTTTCCTTACATAGCTTCTATACACAGCATAGATTTTATATATGACTGTTTTCTTTTCTTGCAAGTCTAATATAGTGATGCTTGGGTGTCATCATCATCATCATCATCATGAACTGTTGGGTACTAGATGCATCAGATTATGTTTAAAATTGCCTGCTTGTGACAGGCACATTGGTGAACATGGAGATACATCATCCATAAGGAAACTTCTCCAAGCAGCAAATGGTGTTGATGATGACAAAGAAACTCTTTCACCATCACCATCACCTTCACCTTTTCCCTCCACATTATCACCACTTTCAGAGCCTTTTTCACCATCACAGAGTCTCTCAGATTCTCCAGAATTATCGCCTTCACCTTCTCCATCTCTCTCCGGTTTCTTTTTCTCTCTTTCACCCTCACCTTCACCTGTGCCAGCACCAACTCCACACACATCACCTCCACCAAATCCACCTACGCTTCTGTCCACACCACCACACTCCAATTGGGTTTCAATGCCTTCTCCTGCTTCATCTGCAAACACTTCAAACACAAACCAACACGCTGTCATTATATGGTCCACACTTGGCGGCTTCTCCTTCATTTTGGTGTCACTCGTTGTTTTTCTTTGCTTCAGAAGCAACAAGGTTGTCACTGTAAAACCTTGGGCCACAGGGTTGAGTGGCCAGCTTCAGAAAGCCTTTTTAACAGGTAACCGCTGCTCTTTCCATCCTTTACAAGCACTTTGTTATTTGAAATGGCGTACTCATTGAGCATGTATTGATTCAGGTGTTCCTAGTCTGAAAATAACAGAACTTGAAGTAGCTTGTGAGTATTTCAGCAACATTATTGGTTCACTGCCTGATGGGACTGTTTATAAGGGGACTCTCTCCAGTGGAGTTGAGATAGCTGTAGTATCCTCTGCAGTGACTTCATCCCATAACTGGTCCAAAAATCTGGAAACTCAATTCCGAAAGAAGGTATGCATGCAGGAAACAAAGGTAGAAAATGTGCTACATTTGCCTGGTTTTAGTTCTGAACCTCTTCTTTTTCATGATTCCAGATAGCAATGTTGTCAAGAGTTAACCACAAAAATTTTGTGAATCTAATTGGATATTGTGAAGAGAATAAGCCATTCACAAGGATGATGGTTTTTGAGTATGCTCCAAATGGAACTCTATTTGAGCATCTACACAGTGAGTGCTGTTTTGTTCAAAATTTACTTGCATGGTTATATAAACGAGCATGTGCCTTAAAGAATCATTGCAATTAGAATTGTATTGATAGCATTCGTTCATGTCTTGCAGTTCGAGAAGCAGAAAGACTAGACTGGGGAATGAGAATAAGGATAGCTATGGGAATAGCTTATTGTCTGGAGCACATGCATGAGCTGACACCACCCATTGCCTATAGAAACATACTATCTTCCTCTGTATATCTGACTGAAGATTATGCTGCTAAATTATCAGACTTTAGTTTCTGGACTGACATAGTCTCTACAAAGAAGGGTTCTGAATCTGCACAGCTCTTAGAAACAGCTCCAGAATATGTCAAGGCCAATGTTTACAGCTTTGGAGTACTATTGTTTGAATTGATTACAGGAAGAATTCCCTTCGCAGTGGAGAATGGTTTATTTGAAGATTGGGCAGCAGAATATATAAAGGGACAACCCTTGAGAGACATGGTGGATTCAAACCTGAACTCTTTGCAAGCAAATGAAATCGAGAAATGGGAAGAAGTGATTAACATCTGTGTAGATCCTGATCCAGAAAAAAGACCAACCATGAGGGAGGTTACTTCTAAGTTGAAGGAAATCACCACCATAGGACCTGATGGAGCAACTCCAAAAGCATCACCTCTTTGGTGGGCAGAAATAGAAATTATGTCCCCTGACTTAAGTTCAGACGTGAATCCATAACTCAAAATGAAAACTATGTCTTTCAGGGATAATAATCTGAACAACAACTCTGAATTTGGAGTTTGATGCCATTTTTTAATTTTTATTTTCGCAGTTATGTTTTAGATTCTTGTTCTTTTGAAGCTAACTGAAGTAGGATGAACAGAAGAAACAACTTTTGTCTCAGTAGAACAATTTGATTTTGTAGCTAGTTAAGGAATGAATTTGTTTTTATGCTTGTATAGATGAATTTTGCTTCTCTTTAGTGTGAAAAAGGCTGGTACAAGAGAACTATGTTAGTCTATAATGCGAAAGAAACAAGTCTCATTTTTTTGTCATATGAAGACAAATTCAAAACTTCAAGGAGTTGCTTTTCTCTAAAGTATTATCCTTGGAAGGTAGAAGGATAAGAAAAAGATTATCTCATCTTTTCCATTGGGTATTCTTAGTGTACCTGATGTACTAAGTACTATAGACCATGAATAACAACAAACCGAGAAGAAGATGGTTGCAATGGAACCTTTTAGAGTACACTCTCCCATTTGGTCTGTCAATTTCTTTCAAAACGAACACGTGAATTTCTAGTTGCAAGGTGATTATTTGTTCTTTCTTCCTTATTTAAGAAAAAGGCAGGAAACAAGTGGACTGAAGCTCTTTATAACTCTGTAACTGTACAAGAGGATGCTTAAATAGTGAGACAAATTCTATAAATATGGCTCACAGAGATACATATCAAATCAATGCATTTACTATTCTGAAATTCCTGTGATTTACACCTGAATCATCCTCCCTATTCGATAATATAACACATAATAACTTAGTGTCACTTGTCCATCTTTTTCTCCATCCATTCAAAATGTATCGGTTCTTGCTTTTGTTTCCACAATCCATACCATCCGTTCCTTTCTATCTTTGTTGTAAGATGATTGTTCCGAGATTTCTGATGGTAAATATCAGTCATTTGGAAATTCTCCATTCCCCATCAGTTGTGTAATAAGACCTGCACATTTTATCTTTCTGATGTTCATACACTCAAAGATTAGAAGTTCAACTTTCGTATCCTTCGATATAGATCAAGTGTGCCTGCATGGTTTGGGTCTAAGCAAAGAGAAGCCTGACAATCTTGTAGAGCAGATGATAGGTCCCCCATTGACTCATAAAATGCTGCTCTTAGGTGAAGCATTTGCATATCAGGTTTGAATTTGATGGCCTTGGTGAGTTCTTCTACAGCTTCAGTTTCTTTTTGCTCATCCATCATCACTGGTCATACATTTGAGAAGTTTAAAAAATGGTAGAAATAGAAGAAACTGATATCCAAATTTCTTAAGTAGTACTCTAACTACAGATAATAAAATTGAATGTGCAATAAGAGAAAGTACCTGCTGCTCTGTATCTATATGGATAGGTTCTTAAAGGATCAAGTTGAGTTGCAACATCAAGATCAACCTTTGCCATCTCGCGGTCACAGTATTCTGATCTTTTCTCATATGCTGAGGCATTGCTCTCTGCCTTCTCAATTAGCCTGGTCATCTCATCATATGCAGCTTTTCTTTGATTTTTCTGATGATAAACGCGTGCTAGACCTTGATGAGCTCTTGTGTGCCTAATTGCAAGTGCATTCTTGTAGCATTCTTTTGCAAGCTCAAGCTTACCACAATCCACATAAATACTCCCCAAGTTATTCCATGCCTGCAAAATATTGCACAAGACAATCAAATAACTGCACAACACTCACTTCACTTGCAACAGAGATAATGTTAGTATAACAGATCACTGACTTGTCCTTTGCGAAGACCGTCTGAAGGACATTTAAGTGCTTCTTTTAGAAGCTGAATAACAAAGGAAGAAGATTCAGGATCCAGAGTTGTATCTGCCATCACATATGCTTTTAGAAAAAAAGCTTCAAATGATCGCTGAATTGCAATGGATCTGTCAGCTCTCGCCAAAGCTTCTTCGCGATAGCCAGTGTCATATAGGATCCATCCTTCATAAATTAGCCTCTCTTGCATTGAGCTAGAGTGGTTTCTGGCCAACCGCAAGCTGTGCATTGCAGCCTTTTGACAGTTTAATCTGTGAATTTCATACATGTGAGGATTCTCTTGTCATTACAAAATATAACTAACTTGACTTCTAAAAATGGCTACATTGTAACAAAAATATGGACACTCGCAATCAGTGGGGGATCTAAGACCCTAAGTCAGTGGAAACAAGTCAAGTGGTTTATTTGTACACTCTCACTATACACAGGTCTATTATAGAGCAGTGACCAACAAATTCAAATATATAAGATTAAGGGGACAAAATAACTTTTTTCATATACGTAGTAATAATTTTAAAAAAACTAAGGAGTGCATCTGCACACCGTAATGTATACGTAGGTCCGTTCCATATCATACACTAGTCCTAAGGATCCTTGACAAGTTGACAATAATAAACACAATTGAAACTTATAGAGATATTTATGGTTCAGTTATGCATGTACTAACCTCAATAGGAGTAGAGACTGACGAAACTCTAGAAGGCTCTTACCAGGCTCATTCTCTAGCATCTGATGTATAATAGCCAAAGAACCAATATCATCTACACAAGACCATTGCTGGTATAGCTGCATCCAGCAATCAGCCTGACTCTTCTGCTGAACTCCACGGTTTACGAGTTGGAGCAAGTATTCTCCTTTGATCTTCCCATGTGAAGTTACATAATTCGGTTCAATGGTTAGCATTGCCCGAATATCTCTCATGGCACTGTCATAATCCTCAAGTGCAACATTCAACCACGCTCTCAATTCTAAGCAATCAGGGGAGAGTTTAAATCCAATAAACCTATTTAGCTCTGCAATCCCTTCCTCTATATGCTTCTCCTCCACCTTTGCTAGTGCTCTATATTTGTATGGAAATGAAAGGGAAGGATCCAATTCAGTTGCAACATCTAAGTCAAAACTCTTCTCCTTTCCCATATTGTATAGTGCACGCTCTTGATACATCCACCCAGCTGGTTTATGCTCAAATATGAGAGAACTGATTAACTTATAGGCTGAATATGGTTGACCCTGCTTGTACTTAGTTCTGGCCACCCCAGCCAATGAATAAACATGACCCTCCTGAACTGCTACCTCAAAACAGTTCTGAGCCTCTTTGTATTCTTTCCTTTCAACCAACACACACCCCAATTGGTGGAATGCGATGGCTGTCTGCCATTTTTCTGTGGCACACTCTCCCATTCTCTCCAGCAACATCAATGTTGTTTTAGACACCATGCTTTCCTCCATAGCCACTTGACTCAGGAAGTAGTATAACAAGAAAGAGGCACACCCCACACTGGCTAACCTTTCTTGTGCCTCACAGCTGCACAGTATTTTTGCCACCTTTGGATTATGCAGAGAATTTGGAAGCTGCCTGAGAAACACTTGTAAGCAAGCCACTACAAGAAGGGTGGCTCTCTCTTCCAATCCATACTCAATAAGCATCAATGCATCTTCAACATTCACCACAATTGAAGCCAAATGGGCATCACAGGCAGAACTCATCTCCTCACAACAAAATCTATTGGCAAAGGACAGAAGCTCCAAAACTGTCATTGGGCAGAAAAGGTCCAATCTTTTGGTCCTGCTGTAGAACTCCACAGCCCTCATTCCCTTTGGACATATCCCATTTCCCGAGAAATCAATCTTGCTCATTTTGGACTCAGCAAAGCCACCATAGAGCATAGCATTAAAAGGGTATGAAAGAGCAGCAATTCTGCACCTGACACAACTGATTTCTTCACTCCCAACACAAAACAGAATATCACTTTCCTCATCTGACTCACACACACCCTCAGTACAGGTTTCCTTAATTAGCTCTTGTTGACACTGGCAGTGATCATTAACCGAACAGGGGCGAAATCCGGGTTCCAAATTCTTCTTTGGACACTCAAGAACATAACCACCACAATCCATTGAACACAGACCAACAAGCTCATCATCCCTCCTCTCAAACCTCAACCATGCAGACAACACAGCCTTGGAGAGCACATCCTCAGCATTTTGGCATGCTGTCCTGAGACATCTTCTAAGTATTTTCTGATCACCAAGGCCGCGCAAAAGAGACCACTGTTCCACACACATTACGGCTTTGTTGGACTGTGAACAAAACTCCATGCGCTGATAGAACTCTGATAAGGTCTCTACAAGATTGATGGGCTTAAAGTAAGGTTCCAGGGATGGTTCAATGGTGTCGGTGGAAGGGAGGTGAAGAGGGATCAGGTTTGCAAATACTGAGGTTGAGTTGTTGTTGGTGCTGGATTTGGTTTTTGACCATGATGGTATTAAGCTTCGGTTCCTGTTAAGGTTGTTCCGAGGTTTGGTCTTGCTGCTATTACCACATATTGTTTCCGAGCCTTTGTTGCCATTGCCACCGTTTGTTTCAGATGAAGTAGAACTGAGAGCATGAACTTGAATGCTCTTGAAACGCTCGGTAAGCTTGAGCCCACGCATCTCTGATCAATTACAGGCTCTTTGGTTTCAAGTTTCAACCCCTTTATCTCAAGTTCAGAACTTTGAATAAACACAAACACGTGGTGTGATCCTTTGAGTGAAGGAACTTCATTTTGCTATTTTGTAATTTTTTTTTTGCAGGCTCTGAGCAACATAGATAGAAAAAGAGAGATGAGTTAGAAGGTTGCAGGGGCTACAAGGTTTTAGGCAACAAGAAGAAAGGGAATGGTATTTGTTGAAGAGCAATGGCCTAAACTGAATTTGGCATCTCCTTTTTTTCTAAAAAGGAGTGGAATTTTCTAGCTTTGGATAATGTATGTTTTTAGAATCAGAATAGGACTCAACACATCAACACACAATGAATGAATGAATGAATGAGAAGGTTGGTGTGTTTATGGTGTAAATAAACAAAGTTAGCAACTAGTAGTTAAACCAGTGCCATTAACTGACTCCATTTGTGACTTCACAAACACAAAGAGAGAGAGAGAGAAAGAGAATCACACAATTACAGATCCTAGAGAAGAACCACTCCAATTTGGGACAACAGCATGCAAATCTGGTCAACTGGTTCCATGATCATTTTTCCTTTTCTTTTCTTTTTGCTGTATTAAAAAAGTAGAACACAGAGTCACAGATTATTTATTTATTCCACCACCAAAGTGAATCCTACCTTAATCATGAACAGATTTCTTCTTTATTACCTCCGCACCTTTATCTTAATTTATCATTATTGTTCAAATATTCGGATTGAGATGGAATTGCATGCCAAGCAAAGTGCATAATAAGGTGGAGTGAGTTGTGTAACCAATCCAATTATTATTTTTATGTTAAGTGGTCTTATCAACACCAAACATGCATTCACACTTTAAAATACCCCTCTCCCCTCTTCAAAAGATAATTGTAGCAATAATAATAATAATAGAAAAAAATTGAAATTTCACATACCCTACCCTTTGTCTAATTTTGTTGGAAATAGTTCAAATGTGAGTTAAAGTTATTACGATTTTATTCTTAAAAGGCGTCTTGAGAAGAGAGAGATAGGAATATATAAATTTCGCTTGATCTCAATTCTTAAACGATATAGAATTTATTGAGTGTACCAGAATACCTATATAATCCATAAAAAAAAAAAAAAAAACCTATGAAATCTACTATGAATTCTTTTGTTTATATTGGTTGAATGTCAAATTCATGTCCTTCTGGGACCTCAATATTCTATTATATATTCTTTGTACAACATATGATCCAATTACGATGTATAACATAAAATATTATGTGTTGGAAAATAATTAAAAAGGTCCACTACATCTCGACGGCACATGAATTTGGAGGATATGATTGGCCACGTCTAAATAAATTAAGAGGTAAAAAACATCAAATCTGAAGACCAAATTATTGATGGTAGATTTAGGAACAGCATTTGCAAAATATTTATTTAGGTTTGAACAATTATGCATGATGGTTGTTTGGCATAGAGATTGTAGCAATAATTGGATGTATATGATGCATGTACAAAAGAATAATATCTGCACGTCAACACAAGTAGGAGTATATATATTTACTGATTTGAAGAGAACAAAATGACAAGAAAAAGTATCACACACCACTAGAATCACCATGTGACACAACTCAACCATGTTCTTCTCCAGTGTTGCCCCCACAAAGCAAATTGTGGAAAATGACTCAATTGCCTTTTATAAAAAGTTGTACTAAAAAAAAGTCTCAATATCACACTCCCTCATGCATTTTATTGTATTCAATGATTCTTCAACACAGTTAAGCTACTCTATATATAATTAAATGATAAATAATTAAAATAAAACAAAAATAATCAAATATATATTATCCTTAGAAGTAAACTTTTAAACCTAATTTAATCTTACAAAATCGATCTATAAGATAAAAATTGTACTCATTTATATATTATAAATTGACCTTATCTCTAATCAATGTAGGACTTATCATTATATCTATGTTGTTCGGTATGCAAAGCATATCGATCATTTTATCTTATCACAGATAAAAAGAAAAAAAAAAAAACAGTTCATATTTATGAAAAGAAAAGCTGAAGTGAATATCTTTCCATAAGAAACGATTCCTCAAATCTATGCAAATCTGGAGAGTTGCTAATTCCTGTGTGGCACAGAACTCTTGGTCAATACTTTCTGAGAGTATCTTCGCTTTTGACACAACTTGGAAAATTCATGATTATGTGTGTTCAGATTACAAAAGTAAAGGGTTAAAGAAAAGAGGCTAAGCATGCACCTAGGATTAACTCACATGAAAATTTTATCATAAAACAATTGGAGCAAGTTTTATCATTTATATATCACGTCATTTCTAATCTACGGTTGATAAACAGCTTCCTCTCTACGATTGTTATTTGCTGTTATTTGTCAGATATTTATTAAAATATATTTATTTAAAAATAAAAAGTGACATGATATACCTAATAAATAACAAATTGTTAAAATTAGTTTAAATTCATAACTCTAATATCACGTTAAAAAGTTAATTTTAAACTTAACCGAACATTACAAAACTGATTTATAATATATATATATTGACACGGTAATTTTGTTGCGGGAAACTAATTTTTTTTAACATAAGAGAGTCGTGAATAATTAATTTCTTTTAGCATTAGAGAAAAAGTTACTTTCATCATTACTTTTTTTTCTTAATTTTCTTATCATGTATGTATTTTTCACCATCCATTCTTTTTATATAAGAAAAAAAACTCAATCAATCTTTCTTATTTTTATAAGTAAAAATGTTGGTGAAGGTACGTAGCATTTGCTTAGGTGAGGTGACTGACATAGTGTGCAGAGATCTAAAAAGTGGTATAAATCTATATATTTGTTTGTGTTGTGTTGTTTTGCGAAGAAAATTAAGAGCTACTACATGATCACGTGATGATAAACAAGTGGACTCGTAATGCAATGAGATTGTATTTATAGTTTCTTGGTTTGAACATGAATCAACTTTCAATTCATTAATTTCATCACACTTTTGATGTGTCAGTTTTTGCTTCTCAGTAGTAATGGCATCAAGAGATATTTATTGCTTTTCACTTATTCAGTACTGTGTTCAGTAGAAGGGAAAGAGATATATGCATAGAAAATTGTAAGGTAAAAAAGAAAAATAAATTATATTATGAATCTCACTTTTTCATTTTTATCTTTTATTTTTAACGTAATTTAATGTAGATAATTGATCTTTTAAAAAAAATATAATGATACATCAATTAATAATTTATACTAAATCACATAAAAAAAATTAAGAATCATAATATATTTTGTTTTATAAAAAAATAACATAATTAATAATAAAATGAGATAAATATATTGTTCATTTTTGTATTATTTTTAAACTAAATTATAAAGTATTTAATCTCTATATTTTATGAGGGTGATATAAAATATTTTCTTGAATAAAAATATTTTTCATGCAACAAACCAAATTTTACAATGAATTATATAATATAAACTCTATATGTTATTTATTGGAGAGGATGCTCTATATTTTGATAAAGTATAAAGAATAAAAAATATATTTAATTTTATAAAAATAATACAAATTCTTATTACTTTAAAAACCTTAAAATAATATTAACACATGAATTTTTTTTTTTTTTTGTAGTTATATTTCTTTCAAAAGAAATTAAGAATTGTGGTAGTACACTTTTTTAATTTATTTCACTTTCATTCCTGGATAATGCTTCTTATTTCATTTTCTCATTGGTCTCATCTCTTTTCCTGATTTTCTTCACTGTTCTGCTTTTGCAGCAGAGATATTCAGAAGTTAGATTTATGATTGATGATCATAAAATTTGAGAATAAAAGAATAATATTATATATATTTTTTCAGGAGAAGTACCACATGTGAAATACTTCAATCATTATCCCAAACCCTGCCTTTTAAAATATATTTTGATTGTACCCTATTACTGGAACTTCAATTATAATTAAACTAAATTTAAAAGACTAAAAGAAACTAAATGTGAATATTGCAAGTGGAAAAAGAAAAAAGAAAAGTAATTATGGAAGAAGTGTGATTGAAATAATTGAAGTAGAGTTGTAAGGTAGAAATGAATGTCAAAGTAAATGCAAGTAAGTCAGGTGTGGAATCAAACAGTAGAATACAGTTGAGTTAACAGGACTTTGCACCAAATTCAAATTGTCTACTTCAATACTTTTATTACAAAGTTCCAACAACTTTGCTTTTTTCTTCTTCCTTCATAAAAGAAAACACAATTTCATGCAGCAACACATTTTTTTTTAAAGCATAAATAGACAAGCAATGATAGTAGCATGAGAGAAAAAGGTCACATGTCAGATAACAAACCTTTTATAAAATAACATACTTTTTTATTTGATGTTGTAGCACAACACCTTGTTGAAGAAGATCAACGTTAAACTATGGATAATGATGACCGGTGTCCAAAAGTATCGGTTAAAAAATAATAAATGTGTTTTGATATTATCATTTTTATATTGAAAACTGAAATAATTAAATACAGTAATTAAAATAGTATAAATGCACATAATAAATTTTAGAAAGACAAAAATATCCTTTTAAATGTGTAGACAATAACTTATTATTACAAAACAAGATTTTGAAATTTTTAAGGTCTTTACTAAAAAGAAAAAAAAAATCAATTAAGTCTTAAATTGACACTTTAATTATTCCTTTTTTGTAACATTTTTAGATGCTTAACGCTATTTTTTTTTGTTGGTTTTTCTATTAATTTATACTTTCTTATGTTATTTTTTTTAAGTTTTAGATGTTTAACACTATTTTTTTGTTGGTTTTTTGTTAATTTAAATTTTCTTATATCTAATTTTTAGCAACATTAAAATATAGTTATTTTATTATTTAATTAGTTTTTAAA
>Ga0099822_1000550_pt1 | contig 35804 bp, 28 predicted proteins | sample CowpeawhiteBW_FD_76839 | JGI IMG/M metagenome (GOLD analysis project Ga0099822, IMG submission 76839) | Root nodule microbial communities of legume samples collected from California USA - Cow pea white BW | ecosystem: Host-associated > Plants > Roots > Nodule | place: USA: California | collected... | reverse complement strand
TATTTTGTTATTTTTTATTTATATATATTTATAATATTTATATATTATTAATTTTTAATATATTTTATATATATATATATATATATATATATATATATATATATATATATATATATATATATATATATATGGGGTAAGATGTCCTTTAATCTGATAGACATAAATCATTTATAGATATTTTTAGTGTTAGCTCTTACTACTTTATTTTCTTTTTTCTCAATTTTTCCTTTTTGTCTATTGTTTTTCATTTCTTCTTTTTTGAAATCCGTTTGGTGTTCTTTGTATGTGAAAAACTAAATTTTGAAGATCAATCGGTCGAATCAACACCAAATAAGCTGAATTGAGTATTATACCAATTATTTGATGATTTGAGTTTGTTTTTTTTCTCTAATTCCGATTTTGTTTTTTGTGCAAATTGTGTTGCTAATTTTATAAATTAAATTAGGAATAAATTGAATCTTCATTTAATGGTTAAATACAAATTAGATTGAATGTTCCTTTGATTTAATTTATACACTCATTTTAGTTGATTAATTGAATTGATTAACTACTTAAACCTGAATTTAAATCTTTAGATATCTATGATAAAAGGTAGAGATGTCAAAATGAGTTGAAACCCGAGAGCCAACCCGGCCCACCATGGGTTCGGGTCAGGTTAGGTTGAAATTTTTTTACAAATTTCAGTACGGGTTAATTTTTGACCCGACTCATTTAGAATTCGACTTACCCGATTGAATCTGTGGTGAGCCGGGTTGGCTCACCAACTCACAAATAAAGGGTTACATAAGTATTTTTTATTATATTGGACTTTGCATTTGGGTCGGATTAGATTTTTTTTTTAACCAACACAATGGTAATTTATATTTTTGTGATTTTGGTTTGTATTTGGAGTTTAACATCCTTTTGGATTGTATTTGAATTTTATTGAAGTTTATTTATATTTTAATCATAATCATAATTTACTTCTTTTGAGACGAAAGAAAAAAAATTGTATTTTTTTAATTAAGTAAGCCAATGAGCCAACCCGTTTAATCCACCAACCCGTACTGGATCAGATCGGGTTCGAATTTTGTTGGCTCGCTAATAAGTGAGCCAAGTTGGATTAACTCACTAAGTGGTCAACCAATGGTCGGTCAAGTCGGGTTATCCATTTTAACAACTCTAGTAAAAGGATTACTTGATACTTTATTATGTTGATTGATATGTTTAAAATATTAATCAATATAACTAATATTTAATAAATTTTAAGTTTTAATTATATTTTAGATTAATTATTTTACTTTTAAAAGACTCAAATTGGTCTATAATTTTACAAAATTTAGATACTATAAAATTAGATAACAGTGACTAAAACTTATTTTTTATTTATAAGTTAAGTAGAAACTATTAGAGGATTGATTATGTGCTAAAGAGACTTAAGTATGAAAACATGATTATGCTTCATCTAAAAGATGATGACCTAAGACATATTATGTTATGAAAGATGCAAGTATTTCACTATACAATTTCTCATCTGAAAAAACATAAGTGCTCTTAGAAGATAAAACATCGTAGAAATGGGCCAACCTTGTACTAAAAAAAAAAAAACACATATATGTTATTTTATATTCAAAGGAATGTCAACTACTTCTATTTGACAAAAGAGATTTGTTAAGCAAAAGACAAATCACATAAGAAGGATCTCTTGAACAAAGAACTAAAACTGTTTTTCTTCACCAAATTCCTAAACAAAAACATTGTCATCTCCAAAGGAATTGTATGTTATGAATCATGGAAGTGCACATTGTCCAAGAAGAAGAGAAATACATTTAGCTATTGAAATGTTGCGAATAAAAGAAAGAAACATTTAATACTGCATGAATTGCATTTATTGCATCAATCATTAATCTTTACAGATAAGAGAAATACCTTAAGAAGAGAGAGAGAGAGAGAGAGAGAGAGAGATTGCACCATATAGTGCGAAAACATTGCTTGAATCTCTAGTAAAAAAACTTTAGCTTAACACTACTACTATTATTAAAACAACAATCTAGAGGAAAACATCAACTTTACACATACCTTTAAATAATCAACCTAGTGAGTAAAAGTGTGATCAATGATCATCAATCATACAATCTACTCATCTTAGACCAGAATGGATGTTTGGTAAATAATACTTCAATAATAGAGAGAAGTGATTGGTATTCAAAGAGTATTTGTTTAAGTTAAAAGTGGTTTGTCAAAGCATAATTTTCTAAGTCAAAAGTGGTATGTGAAGGAATACTAGTTTAACTCAAAAGTAACTTGTAAAAAGAATACATTCTAGCCAAAAATATTGTGTTATGATTCTTAAGGTTTCTAGTTGGAACATTCAAAATTGAGTTTGTTCATAGTGAGAGTTCTATTTTGTGAGCTCTAATTACACTAGTGTAGTTTTGGCTTTTTAACTTAGGTGATATGCTTTGATTTTAAACAAAACGAAGCATATAAAATCGCGATGACAATTTTGAAATTTTCGCGTACTTATAGGTCTATGTTATTGGCATAACGAAGCCTATTCGACCATATATTTCGATTCTAAAGCAACTGAAGTCTATAGTGCTGGAAAATTTCAAATTTGGCGCCCTTTTTTCAATTATTTTATTTTAGCGCAAAGGTATAGGTTTTGATTCTCTAGAACCGAGGTCAATACATGTTATATGTTTCGGTTGTTTTAGAACTGAGACTTATAAGTTCGCTAAAATTTCAAAATTAGCAATTTTTTTAATTATAGTATTTTACACAAAGGTTTAGGCCTTGATTATTAGTAAAATTAAAGCCTATTGCCTTTTATGCTTCGATGTTTTTAATAATCGAGACCTAAAACTCTATCTAGGATTAAATTTGAAAAAATTGCAGAGACTTCACTTCTTTTTCGTCCTCGCAAAAACTATTGTTGCTATTGTGCATTGTCACAGTTCCCTATGTGGAGGGCATTTTAATGGAGAGAGGACAACTACAAAAGTCCTCTAATCTGGATTTTACTGGCCCACCTTATTTAAAGATGCACACAGATATGTGCAACACTACAATACCTGTCAAAGAATAGAGGGAATCTCAAAAAGACATGAAACGCCACTGAACATCATTTTGGAAGTCGAAGCCTTTGATTGTCGGGGAATCGATTTTGTGGGACCACTACCATCTTCTTTCTCGAATGAGTATATTCTGGTAGCGGTTGATTATGTGACAAAGTGGGTTGAAGCAGTGGCAACTTCTAAGGCCGATGCCAAAACCGTAATCAAATTCCTCAAGCAGAACATCTTTTGCAGGTTTGGTACTCCAAGAGTGTTGATTGGTGATGGTGGTTCGCACTTTTGCAATGCTCAACTTCAGAAATGTTTGGAACATTATGGAGTGCGGCATAAAATTGCATCACCTTATCATCCACAAACCATTGGACAAGCAGAGGTGTCTAGTGGCATCTTCGAGAAAAGATTGGTACTTTGGGTCTATAGAACGGCTTATAAGTCTCCCACCGGTTTATCCCCATTCCAACTGGTATATGGCAAGTCATGTCACTTACCGGTTGAATTGGAACACAAGGCATTTTGGGCCTTGAAATTCTTGAATTTTGATCCAAAGGTAATAGGAGAAAAAAGAAAATTACAGCTACAAGAATTGGAAGAAATGAGACTCAGTGTCTATGAGTCCTCTAAGCTCTACAAGAAAAGGATGAAAGCTTATCATGACAAGAAAATTCTTAAAAGAGAATTTTATCCGAGCCAATCGGTGCTACTGTTCAATTCCAAGTTGAGGTTATTCCCTAGAAAGCTCAAATCAAAATGGTCAGGACCATTTCTTGTCAAGCATGTGAAGCCTTATGAAGCCATTGAGTTAGAGGACCCTGAATCAAAGAGAAGTTGGGTTGTAAATGGGCAAAGGTTGAAGCCCTACTTTGGTGGTGAGATTGATAGGCTCGCCACAATCATTCAATTGGACAAACCTTAATGAAACAAGCGTCAGGCTCGTGACGTTAAACAAGCGCTTCCTGGGAGGCAACCCAGTGTTTTAATTATGTTCTTGCACTTCAATTTCATCTTGTGTGATTAAATGTGTTTGTGTATGTAATTATATGTTTGTGTTTATAGTTTTATGTTTGTGTGTAAAAAGGTGAGTTTTTAGCATCCAATTATCTCAATAAGGCAAACCATGCACTTTTGGTGTTTTCAAACAAAACTGGTGTTTTAAGCATGGGGATGAGTTTTGGTGCCAGAATTGAGTTCATTGAATGCTAAAAGTTTCTTTGTTTTGGCCAAACTGTGAAATTTGAGTTTGATAGCTTGATTTTAAGTTTGATGTTGAGAAACCTTTTGGAATGATAAAGAATGAGTTGAAGAATGGTTTGATGTGTGTTTTTGGTTTAATTGCACTGAAATGATCATGGTTTGAGCGAGTACAAGTTGATCTCAATTGAGAAAAGTGGCAAAAAATTTGTGCTCTGTAAAACTGCCAAATTTTCGCCCAAAAGTTCAACTTTCTTGCCTGGGCGAGATATGTAGAAAATAAAACCAAAATTTTTTCTGATAATCTCAGTTCAGCGAGACATGGCTCACCTGGGCGAGAATGCCCTGTACCAAGACAATTTGGGTGACATAGTCTCGCCTGCGCGTGACTTTTTAATGTTTCTGCCATGCTCATCTCACTTAAGCGAAACTCTGTTGCTTGAGCGAGAAATCGCGTTAAGAGAGGGACAAGGGCAGAACTCACTCACTCACTTTTCTTTCCCCCAAACCCTCGCCCACAACTCTCGCTCACGTTCTCCCTTTCCCACTCTTTGGGCGCACCTACATGATAGAGGTCATACCCCACCAAATTAAAACACTTAAAATGCAGTATGTAACAGTTGAACCAAGTCGTCTCCCAACGACCAATATTTTTTTCCAAAGCTTCAATTTCCAGATTCAAACACAACACAATAACACACGGGGGGTTTGGCAGACAAATTCAGAATTTTAACAAAATGTAATTACAATTTTTGATTAAACAACCTCAAAGATAACAGTGATTTCTTGCTTCGAATGAAATTTCACCCATCACAGATTGCAAACTGAATTGGTTTCGTTATTCCTCATGAACTCGCTATTAAAAAACTAAGCGGAGGTTAACCACGAATTCAACATGCAATTAAGCAATGCAAGCGTTCATGAATTTGTCAAAGTTCATTAAGCATGAAAATCAACTAAAAACGAGTTTCCCACTCTGAAAATTAAGCAAATTCAGATTGGATTCTTCAATTAAAATGCAAACACAAATCCACAATGGAGAAACAACAAAACCCACCGAACAAAACATTAATCTCAAGGTTTCATTTCATTCTTTGGCAAGGAATCAATTCGAAAACTTAGTTCCTCATGGAATCCGAATTAGGGTTCAACAGAATTTGCAATTCAACCATTCAAATGACTTCAAATTGATGCAGAAAACTTAAAATGGTGCAACAAACGAAAATAAGCAAGGAGAAATAGGGAAAGAACCAAAACAACCAACAAAAACGAAAATGATTCAATATAAATGTTACCCAAGGTGTAAAAAACATGAATACAAGCAATAGGTGTTGTCCAAGACTCATAAAATGTCAAAAACGAGTGGAAAACGTGAAAAATTAGCTTGTGCCTCCATGGGTCACCTTCCAAAGCTTCAAAAACCTAAAATGGAGAGTGGAGAAGAATATAGAAGAAGGTGTGTGGCTGGGTTGCATGGAAAAAGACCTAATTTTCGTGGTCACATCCAATCTGCCACTCATATTTACAAAATTGTCATTATGGACTGTAGAATTGCAAAAATGCCACTATTGGCCTTAAATGTTGGCCCATTCACTCAGATGATTTGGAAATGACGTGGCAATGATGTGGCAACTCTCTTCAATTGAATATTAATGTCCAAGCTCCAAAATTGCTTCACCAAAATACCTAAAAATAATTAAAAATGAAAATTAGGCCAAATAATGTGAAATTAGTCCAAATTCGAAATAGTGACCCAATAAAGCCCAACAGATGAAAACACACTAAAGATGAACAATTAAGCATTGAACAATTGTCAAATGGGTACACAAAGGCTAGTGGAATGGAGGAAAATAATGACTCATCACTACACTCACTCATTTCTCTACATTTTAGCTCACAAATTTCGTCTTCCCTTTGCTAATTTCTCTTCAAGATAAGTTCTTCTTCCTCATTCTCTTCAATTTCACCAAGCACAATCATGGTTTTGTATACTCCAAAGCCTAGGATAGTACTCATGCTCTGTTTGTTGCGTTTTGTGTTTACATTGTGGGTTTTAGTGTGAATTGATGCTGCAACTGAATAATGTGGGTTGCCTATGGATGAATTTATTCAAAAGTTTTCACAGTTTGAAAGTGCACCCAATCTGTTTGGTGAAATGTCATGCTGAATTTGTTCTTGTTTGTTCTTGGTTGGCTAGTAAATGGATCCTGGAAACTGCTATTGCATTGTAATTAACTAACTTGGCAAGATTTTGGTGGGTTAATTTTCATCTTTGCAGGTCAATGGCTAGAACAAACACAACATCTCGACTTCCCCCCACTGAACCTAGAGGGAAGAAGAGAAGATCCACAAGAAGCCGGTCTCCTGAAAGGCCAAATAACAATTTGTTTAGAGACCCCCAAAGACAAGAACGGTATGAGAAGATAAAGCACTAGGTCTTTATCAAAGAAAAAAAGGTGGTACTACTCCCGGACGAATATGATCCATTCTTAAGTGGTCTTATCAGGAGGAACTGGATGAAACTAGCTGACCCTCTTCCTAAGTTTGATTTAGAGATTGTTAGAGAGTTTTATGCAAATGCCTATTTTGAGGATAAACTTGGAGAAAAACGATCTAAAGTCAGAGGCAGGTGGGTCAATTATGATCAAGCAGCCATCAGTGAATTCCTTGGTAATCCACTACCACTAGAACCAGGGCAACACTATGATTTCACAAGAAAAAAAAGGAGTCAGGAACCTTATGATGAAAATGAAGTGGCACGCCTTATATGCACTCCTAACCGATCCTATCAAGTCGGGCCTACTGGAAATCCTCTCAAAATTCTAAGAGGGGATATAAAAACTTTAGCCCAAGTCTGGACCACATTCTTACTTGCAAACATAGTGCCCACCGGCCACGTGTCAGACTTGAATGTGCCTAGATGTCATCTCCTTTATTGCATAATGAGGGAGGATCTTACTGTTGATGTGGCCACCATTATTTCTGAAGAAATCCACAAATTTGTGAGATATGAGGTCAACAAAAACACTGAAAAGGCAAAAGGTGCATTGGGCTTTCCGGCTTTAATCACAACTCTTTGCAAGATCAAGGGGTGGAGGTGGAATTAACTGAAAAGATACGACCCTCCATCACCAAGAAATTCATTGAACACTTTTGTACCCACCCAGAAGAATTGGAGCAACCAGAAATGCCACAACTAGACCAACAAGCTAAAAAACAACCAACAATGGAAGAACAACAAATAGGGCCCACACAACAACCTCAACTCAACATGAACCATGAATTGATTGAGCAAATGGGATATTTGAGGTTGCAGATGGAGCACACCCACCAGCAAAATTCTTCCATTCATAGAGGACAACTCCACCTTCAAGAGTATCTTTATCAAAATGTCTACGGACCATACCCAGGCATGACTCCACCAGATTTCTTGACTTATCTACAGTGGCCTGGGGACAATCCTATTTTCCCGGGGGGAGTGGACCTGCTGCAGGTGAGGGACCGTCAGGAGCTACAGACAGAGATGACTTTGCTACTGAGATAGATGGAGTGGACATTGAGGAGGAGATTGATTTTGATAGAGAGATCGGAGGAGATTGATTCACAACACCATTCCACCCTTTAGAACTCTATAAATACAGTTTCATTGTTCTTTTTCTTTTAGTATTTTGCAGTATTTATGTAATTAGTACTATTTTGCTTTAGTTGTTTTGGCTAGAATGCTATATTATCTAGTTAATTAACTTTTTTAACTTTTTTGGCTTAGTATTTTGTGCATAATACTTAGAGACAACTACATTTTTTTTGGGAATCATTTTGAAAATCTTTCTTGAGGAAATTGGTTAAAGAGAAATCTGATTTCAGTAAGTGTCCTAAGTCTAGAACAATTGAGTAAACTAAACATAAAGGAGAAATAAGAAAATTTTGGTTGAGTTCATAATTAAACAGGATTAGGATATTAGTGCTGGATAGTTAGTCAAGGCAATCAGTTGTAACAACAAGTGAGATACCAAGGAAATAAACCAGAAAACCTTGTGAGTGTGTGGATCCATAAACAATTTGAGTGTTTCTATTGTTTGTTGACAAGTCGATATTGCTTGAGTTTTCATTTGATAACATCACATTTAAAGCATGGAAAGGATTAAGGCAATTTTGTTGAATTTATAACTCAGTGCCAAATAGTGAACCTGTAAATAATCATCCTTTGTTGACAGCCCATTTGAGCCTAATTGTTTGAATTATGAACCTTAACCTTAACTTGAATTACTATCCTTTCCCTTTGCACACTTAGGGATAGAGAGCATATGTGCATTTTATTCAACTGTAAGGGTAATTGGTTGGTGGAATTGCACTCAAGGAAGAAAAGGGCTGACTATTATAATTCACTCTTTAGTATTGTGTAGGAATGTATATATCTAATAAAAAAAAAGAACAAAAAGAGATGAGAGTGAATTGTGAATGAAAAAGAAACAAGTGGTGTATTGAGGTCTGAATACTGAATTGTGATGAATGGAGAGTAGAAATGGATCGGGTTTGTATTGTAGCTATGCTCTCTTTTCTATGTTGTGCTTTTGTGATCTTGAAAAACCAAAATTCTTGAAAGCCTAGCCTTATTACAACCTTGAAAAGACCTTAAGATCCATGCTAATTGTGTGTTTGTGGTTGGATTGAAAATGACTAGCAATTTTGATTTGTTCAATTTCAGTGGAAAATGAGAAAAACACATGCCTGTGAGATGCCTGTGAGATTTAAGAGAGAATTTCCTTGGTTAGAATCATTTGCTCTTACAATTGGTTTTCTTGAAAAATTGGTTGCACTCTTATCCTAATGTTGTTTGATAATTGAATTCACCATTTGCTTCTGATTTTGAATTTGTAGTTTGGAATGCAAAAGTTGTCTGGTCAGGAACTGTGAAAATGATTTCTTAATAACCAATTTCAGAATTTGAGTTTTGATTGGCTGTTTGATCTTGTTACTTTGCTTGAGGACAAGCAAGATGATAGGTTGAGGGGAGTTGATAAGTGTCAAAATTCAGTAAAGATTCATAGAAAAGTCTGGCACTTATGCTTTTAACTTGTGTTCATTTCATATTGATTCTCCCTAAATCTAAGACAAATGGGTTTCCATCACATGCTTCCAAGTTTTGATTTAAAGAAATCATTTGATCCTATTTTGCGTGTTTTTCAGGAAGATTAAAGAGAAAAAAGAAGAGGAAAGACCTTAAGGAAGAAATCAAATACAGTGAGAAAAGAAGAAATATTGCCAAGGTCGCTCAAACCAAAGCAATCTCGCCCAAGCGAGAGCTTGGGCCTCCAGTCTCGCCTAAGCAAAGAAGGATCTCGCCTAAGCGAGATCTTATGCAGAGGAAATCATCATTTGCCGCCTTTCTCGCTCAAGCGAGCTTGAGCTCGCCTAAGCGAGAGTTTATGAAGAACCCATCATCATTTTGGCAATTCTCACCTAAGCAAGAATGTGGTCGCCCAAGCGAGACCTTTCTTCAACTTGAAGAACTCTATCTCGCCTAAGCGAGAATGAGTGGCTCAAGCCAGACTTCATGGAGTATATATACTCCTTGAATCAGAAGAGTGAAATTGGTTGGAGTTTTTGGAGAAGAAATATAGATTTGTTGGAGAGCCGCGACCACGAGCAGAGCACATATCATTGGTTTCTTCTTCTTCTTCTTCTTCTTCTTCTTCTTTAGTTCTTAGGATTTGATAACTACCATGAGTGGGTAATCTCTTTCCTTGGGATTGAATGTAATCTACTTGAACTTGGATGTAATCTGGTGATATTTATATATAGCATTTATGCTTTTACTCAATATTGGTATTATTGTTCTGTTCTTAATGCTTGATTCTATTTGATCAATAGATGTCTTGATTTTGATTTTTAGATCTGACTAGAAAGTATTTCTGAAAATTTGATTTGACTAATGATACTTGATATATTGTGATGCTAGGAATAGATCTCAATATATCAATTGCTTTTAACACTCGACCGTAATGCTGGATAGTTTGTTGAATATGTGAGGAATCAATATTCAGGGAAATAATCTTATGAATTTTATACGTGAGGGGTTCGATATAAATAGTTTTTGAGTGTTGCATCAATATTGGTATTTTCAGATGTTATGTATTATATTCATCCAAATTACAGACAAAGGAGATAGATGAAATTCAATCCCAGTTTCTTTTACTAAATTTTTCTAAACTTTTTTGATTTTACTTTATTAATTTTATGCAATAGTCAATGACAAATCAAATTAAAATCTTTGTACATATGCTGATTGAGATAATTATTAATTTTCACTGAATTCGTTCCTTGTGGGTTCGACACTCCTACTTCAAATCATTATACTACAGTTGATTTTTGGTACGCTTGCCAAGAGATCAACAGAACTTGTAGTTGAGCAACAACGTTTTGGTGCTGAGTCACATAAGAAAACCCTTAGCATGAGGAAACTTGAAGCACTAGATCTTGAAGCTAAGCCATAAGAGAAACTCTAAAGGAGGTAACCTCAAGTGTTGACCACCAGCCAAAAGGAAAACCCACCTTGAGAGAAACCTCTGTTGTTGACCACCAAATGCATGAAGTTGAGTGTTGACCTGGAATTCTATAAAAATAAGGGATTCACCCCTGATTTTGGAAATCACTATCAATAGTTTCTTTAGGCACTCTCTCTATACTAAATTAGAATATTTTCTAAGAGGCATAACTACTCCAAAAGATTGTAATGTTTCCTATCATTATGAGAAGTTGAACTCTCCTATGTTAGGTTGGATGTAATTGAACCTCACCCTCTGTTATACTACATCATTATGCTTTCATTCAAATGTTTGTGATTTGATTCATGCTTTATTGCTTGATGATTTGATCATCAACGTATCTTAATTGTTTTGATTGAGTTGGAAAACTAATCTTAAATTGTGGTCCAATCAAATCCCCTCCTACTTTTAGATGTTAGGAATATATCTAAGGTTCTAGCTAGATATATAGTTTTGCACTTAAGGCAAAGATTCATTTAATTAGGAGTTAAGGAATTACATTGAATCTGAATTTCTTAAGTTCTAGATTGTAGGAAAGGATATAGAATTACCTCACAAAACTTCTCTAACCATAGAATAATTTGGATAATTAAATAAATAAAGATGAGTAGAGCACACGGTCAAATAAAATCTAAGTTCAACACATTTTTACTATTGCATTTCTTAAAACTCAATTAAGTTTTGCTGTAATATTCATTAAAACCATTATAAACACACTTCTATTGAATCTAATTCAAATTTAAATGATTAGATGATCTTGACATATCGTTACGAATACAACACTTAATTGATACTACAAATGCACTCGTTACACTTACTTGAAATTGATTTAAACTAAAGACTCATCACTATATTACTATAAGAAACTGTAAATTAACGTAATTCAAACCAGTACAAATTAGATTGAACGAAATTAAATTTGGTTACCAATAAAATTAGTTCATTTGAATAACATTTCCATCAAAATATATACTTTTTCATTCCACTACACATGTCATACCTTTATTTTCACAAAAGTAAGAAAAATATAATAAATTAAAAATGACACTTGTTAGAAATATTAATTAAAAAGTTAATTAACATTACATTGATAAGAGAAACTAACATTTTGAATGACAGTTTTTATGAGTGGGCAGTATCACATCACAATCCAATACAAAGCAAGGATCTTGGGTTGTGACAATTTGAACATTACCTCACACTCCAACAGTGGTGGAATATACTGCATTCAATTTTCACCTTCATTCCATGCAACTCTTGAGAAACCCAAAACCATGTGTTTCCCTGTTCCACCATCTTCTCAGACTCAAAATCACACCCAGTTGCTCTTGCCCTTCCAATCATTTCTCAACTGTTTCCACCACAGACCCAACAACCACCGGACCGACAACACCAACTACATCGACATCTGTTCTGATCGATGCTGGATCTTCTAACCGTAAACCCGTTGATCTGTGGCCGGGGATGTTCCATTCCCCTGCCATATACGCTCTCTGGGAAGCCAGATCCTCCACTTTGGAAAAATCCGATGGCCCCTCTCTTCCCAAAGCCCCCTCCCGAAGCAGAACCACCATCTTCTACAACTTCTCCTCTGATCATATGCTTCGCGAGCAGTATCGGAACCCCTGGAACCACATCAGGATGGGCAAGCTCGTCGAGGACTTTGATGCTCTCGCTGGCACCGTTGCATTCAAGGTCCACTTCTTTTTCCAATTTTACTTCTGGGGTTATGTAATTTGCTCGATTGAAAATCTTGGGTTTTGCTCATTTTGATCGAACAGCTTCAAGTTTTTTTTTTTTTTTTTAACTTTTTGTGCTTCCAATCATTTGTTTCGTCTGACAAAGTGAGGAATTCAAATTAGGTTTTTATGAATTAAAATTAGCTTATGCTTGTAAACGTTGTTTAATATAATACATTTTCCCTAAATTTGTTGTCCGTAAAATGATTTTAACTTACTAAGGATTTTTTTTTTCTTTTCTTTAGAAGTGCTTGTAGAAATTTGTTTAAATATAGCAATACTTTCTGGTTGTGCATGTAATAGAACTGTCTATGAAAAAGTAATATCTTGACCGTGGAAACATGTGAGTAATAGTACAAAATACTTGTGCAGAACCAAAAATAAATAAACATTTACTGTAAAGGAAAAGTAAATTATGTTTGTCGCTGATGGATGTGTTGAAATATTCATGGGTCGATGTTTTCATTCAGAAGTGTGTGGCTAACAGTACTTGGGGAGATTCTTTGTATTTATTGGTTTTGGTTATTGAAGTTTATTCCCTACCTTTTGAGCAGCACTGTTCTAATGAAGATGGCACAGCAAGGCCCCTTCTATTGGTCACTGCTTCTGTTGATAAGATGGTTCTAACGAAGCCAATACATATTGATGCTGATTTAACCATTGTAGGTGCTGTTACCTGGGTTGGCCGGTCATCCATGGAGATTCAACTGGAACTGATTCAGTCCGCACAAGGTCAATACAAGTTGTTTCTGCTTTCTTTGGCCGTTGTTTTATGAGATTATGGTTTATTTTATAATTATAATAGTAATTGCTTAGAAGCAGATAACATGTTACTATATACATAATAAGAATCTGAGAAACTTGCTTAGGGAATACGTCAGAGATGAAATAGAACGAAGGGTCTATCTGAAGAGAATACAACATCTACTCACAGAGAAAGATAGTGAGGGCTATGTGCTTGTAGCTAACTGACAAACTCTAACACAACAATTTACTTATATCAATTATGAAGTTGCAACAACCATTAGCTTTATAGGTTCTATTAATACATGTGTTGTGTCATGAATTTTGCTCAATTTTCTTTCCGTTGTGTTCGTGTTCATTTGACTGTTCATTGCTTGTAAATAGTTAATCTGGAACATATCAAAGTTTGGTTACTTTTTCCAAATTGGTGGTGCAAACCCTTTTTAGGATGAAGGTTTATTACGTATTTCTTTCTGTTAAATCCCTTATTTATCCTAGTCTGCTGTCTTCAGTGAACATTTACTTGCTGCTGTAAATAACATGAAAATGTTCAGAATGACGGAAGTAAAATTCCAGTGATGGAGTGCCAGGGGATGAGCATTTTCATATATATTACTGGATGACTTTTCTTTTCTCTTAATATAGTTAGCTGCACTAGTAGGTTCTTGTATCAAAACAGCAAACAAATATTGATTAAAAGCCCGTTTATTATAGTTTTGTGCGCTCAAATCATATCTTTGTAATGTTTGCCTTTCAATCCCCTTCCAGTTCTGCATGGCATTGTTATCAGCTTACCTGACACTAAAACTTGGTGACAGGGAATCCCAATATATCAAACTCACCTGCACTTGTAGCCAAGTTTACATTTGTGGCTCGTGACTCTGCCACTGGAAAAGCTGCCCCAATTAACCAGGTCTCACCTGAAAATGAGGAAGAAAGATTGCTCTGGGAAGAAGCAGAAGAAAGGAACAAGTTAAGAAAAAGAAAGAATCAAGAACAGAAACATGGAGATTGTGAAGACACTTCTCGGCTTAAAGCACTATTGGCTGAAGCGCGTATCTTCTGTGACATGCCAGCATTGGCTAACAGAGATAGCATCCTGATGACGGATACTGGCCTACAAAACTCTTTTATCTGCCAGCCACAGCAAAGAAACATCCATGGTCGTATCTTTGGGGGATTCTTGATGAGAAGAGCCTTTGAACTTGCCTTTTCAACTGCTTATGCCTTCGCTGGTGCGGCTCCTCATTTCCTGGAAGTTGATCATGTTGATTTTTTTAAACCAGTAAGTACCCACCAAGGACAATACTATTTCTTCTAAATATACAATGATATTGGAATCAGTAGTAATCTCTGGTTGTTATCATTCTATAATGGAACTCTCTACCCTCTAAGGGAATAGATACTCATGATGATCTTATTTATGTGATCAACAATTTGGAACATGGACTGGGTAGAAAAACATTGGTAAAGGTTATTCAGTAGAAAGGACGTTTAAAAAAGACATTCAACTGAAACAAGTTGATGATGCAGGTGGACGTTGGAAATTTTCTTCGTCTCAAATCTTGTGTCCTGTACACGGAACATGACAACTCAGATGAACCCCTTGTGAATGTTGAGGTTGTTGCACATGTGACAAAGCCTGAGCACCGCTCTAGTGAGGTCTGCACTATACACATATTATTACTTAACTTTTCTTCTGACACAATTTAGTAGTGAAAAGATATCTTGTCTTTTATAATTTGAGAGAGAGCAGAGTCGTACTCTTGTCGGCATAGCCCTGCTAATTTAGCTAACATCGGATTTTATATCTATTATCTAATGGAATACAAAAAAGGAATGACTCAATTTCATTTGATATTATATGTTCACATATGTAGCCATTTTACTCCATTTCATGCTTTTCTTCAAACAGGTATCTAACAGATTCTACTTCACATTTGGTGTTGATCCTGAGGGTATTAAAAATGGGTTAAGGATTCGACATGTTGTTCCTGCTACAGAAGAAGAAGCACGGAAGGTGCTTGAACGCGTTGATGCTGAGAACTTAACTTTGGTTAAAAAAGATGGCAATCTTCAAGTGGTAAAGGAGCACAAGAGTACACCTAACACAAATGTCTGACGGAGTATCTGTAGAACTTTCTAGATTACCTGATTATGCCTAAATTCGTAGTTGTGGATTGACCTAAAGGTCGAAAATCAATCACAAGCTATATTCGTTCTGGAATTTTGAAGGTTTTTTTATTTATTCAAGTTTTGGGCCAATTATGACATCTTTCTACGTGGTGGAACAACTTTTATGGTGCACCATAACAACTACTCTACTAGTAATTTCAACATATTACTGTCACACTATCAATTTATATCAAAATTTGGGAAAAAGAGCCAAAATTTGCCATTAATTTATTAATACAGATACAGAAAAGCAGCCAACCTAGCACAAAGAAAATAATCTAGGCAATAAAACATATACAGAGCTATATAAGCAGTAAAACAAAGATCTGTAATGGCATGAGCCCTTTTTTTATCATCATCATCATCACCATCACAGGTAAGGTCATCATCACAGGTAGGGGATAAAGCTGGGTCTTTAGCTAACTCAGTGATTTTTTAGTGAAAACGTCACTCCACATGATGATATTTGGATGATAAAAGGTAACCCATCACTGACCAAACATGAGCAAACTACTTCAACCTGTTATAACTTGGTCAGTTTAGTCAGATTCAGAGGAATCAGATGGTTGCTTACCAATAATCTCAGGAAAAAAGGTTTGCATTACAGGATTTGCAGGCATCACAGAATGACGAGAACCAACCAAAGTTCTCTCATTCACTTTACCAACTTCCTTGCAAACACCATCTAGAATGGAAAGGAAATCCCTCACAACCATAAAAATTCTAAATGGATGAGCTTCTTCCTTTGCTGAATTTCCATGGAAATACTCAGTTATCTCCTTCACTGAAGAGAGGCCATTTTTCTCTTGGGCCTGGATTGTTGAAATCTCTTGCTCTCCCCTTTCCAAGAAACCTTTCATTGCCTCCGAAAACTTTTGGTTAGTTTCTTTCAAAGGTGACTCCTCATTCAATTTCACTACTTGCACAACTTTGTCAATTCCTCTGGCAAGTTTGGCAACATCACTACTGAGCATGTCTGAATCCATAGCAGCTGCTTTTTTAACATTGCTGAGCTCCCCGCTCAGTCCCGAAACAATTTGCAGGCCAAGCTTTTTAAAGTCAACCTCATCTTGGAGACTGTATTGGTGGACATTGTCAGAAGCATGGTAATGGTTAGAACCAGAAACATGAGAACCCTCGGTTCTGACAATTTCCTGTACAACAAAATGCAACAGAGAAGTTTTTCCATCAGTTCCTTTAATATCAGCTAACTTCAAAAGTGTGTCCAGTTTGAACGCATGAGCATCACCACGATTGGTGCCAACATTCATTCTATTTCCTGTTCTTAACACTGCTTCAAGTATCTTCAAAAACATTCGACTATTCTTTAATTCCTCACAGGCCACCTGTGGAAAATGATGAATATTAGAAGTTCGGAACAACTGGTGTATTGGCACAAATTACAGTAAGCAGACTCTAGTTATTGCCTAATCACTATGGTAAAAGGATTATTTTGGAAATTTCCATCTTTGGCAAAGCATTAAAAAAAAAGTAAAGAATAATGAGTTTTTTTAATATATAATATAATACATTAATATTGAGAGTAAACAGGGTCATTTTCACAAATTTAGCATACTAAAAGAAAGACCGTATTTTCCAGAGGTGAGATGATTTGGTGGAAGCTAGTAGTTAGCCAACCACTATTCTTCATGAAAAAGAAACTTCTCCCTTTTAGTCTGAAGGTATAGCTTATAATTTAAACTCCAACATGACCAAATAATTAAAACTTATAATCTCTGCAGTGATACTTTTGTGTCTACAGAATATAGACACATGATTGCATATCATATCTTGTACATTTCAATCCTGGAAAACCCACCATAATTGACACTGAAGGTAAAATATTATTTATTTTATTATTTCCTATACACAAGGAACCGACCCAAAACACGAGGTAGTGGAAAAGAGATAAGGCAGAAATATTTTCAAAATAAGCTTTTTCCTGGTGTCCGTAAATGGACGGCCAGGCATTGAACTATGAAGCCATTTAGAGACAAAACCCCAAAGTTTATGGCATTGGTTTTGAACCTTTGCATCACGGGCAGTTTCTATAGCCTTTTTGAGTACTACATTAACTAAACCATAAACATGAAATGAGATTGTGGGAAGCTAGAATAATGAGCCAAAAATGATCAAGTTGGTTCATAACATCCCAATTAAGCACACAAAATGACCAAGTTGAAGGAGTGAGGAATGAGTTCAGAATACATATACCTCCAGAGTTTCAAAGGACTTTTTAAGGTATTCTAATTCTGAATCAAAATTGGCAATGTAGAGCATAGCATCCACCCTCTTGAAAGCGAAAGGTATATCAAGAACAACTTTGAGAAATTTCTCAGCTGGGCCAAGCTTGAAAGGCGATTCATCTTGAAATTCCTTCAGCTTAGATTCTTCATCTTTAGTTGGAGCCATCTTTAACAAACTTTCAAGAAGTTCTGTTCCCAACGTATCACAATTGCCTGCAGACAGTAAAATTAAGCTTTATTGGAACAGCTTAGGAGAGAAAGAAGAGAAACAGTGTTCTTCAACAAGGTATAATAATGATACCACAAAATTTATTTTACTAGAATCAATAAGTAGCCATGACATACACAACGAATTGAAGAAAAAAAAGTTTGAAGTTACGCCAGAAGAAGTTGACCACGAACTACGCAAAAAGTGTCAAGACAAGAAAATTAAAAAATACTACAGGAGTTTTGGATATCACCATCCCTTGAATAATAATGAAGTTTGGAACGGTACATAGACACAACCAATAACATAATAGGCATATAATGATATAACACGTAACATAAGTAATTGTGGCAAAATGACAATAAAGAAAAAACATTGCTGTCTAAACAATTACAAATAGCTCCATCTTTCTATATACGCATTAATTTTATTTGATAGAAGCAAATGGGTTCATCACCTTCTCTGAGGGCATCACAAACTTCATCAATGGTAACATTGAGAGCCCTAAGCAAAATGGCGATGTTCTGAGACTTCTTAGGGTCAAGGACCCTATTCTCCATGGGCATGGGAGAAGCAGAATGAACTACGTGGCGTCGAGCATTATCTCTAACCGCAACCCCCACACCCTCCTTGGAATTATTTGCCATAAAAAGTGTTTCAATCATATCCTCGTTCAACCTGCACCTCGAACCATTAAACTCCCAACACAACAAAAACAACATTAATGAAAACAATACACGAAGTGAACGCAGTCAAATGATATCTTACTGAAAAGAACTGGGTCTCAACTGATCCCAAACCATGACCCTGTCCGAGCTGGCCTTAACTTTATCCCAATGTAAAGCTTTCAACTTTGGCTTCGGTGTCTCCTCACTCACTTTCCTAACAGAAACTGGAGCTTCCCAAATCCGCGGCGGCGGAGGTGGCGGCGGAGGTGGAGGAGGTAAATATCTCGCCGGAGAATTTTGGTCCCTTGAAGGAACATGCCATTCTTCCCTGGGAGAAGAAGATGATGAAGAGAAAGAAGGAGAAGCAGGGTTGTGTGGAGGGAGTGATTTAACACTTGCGGGGCTGAAATTAAGAGACGGGGAACGAGAGAAAGAGAGGGAATTGGAACGAGGGTACGAAGGGGTTCGAGAAGTGAAGCTTGTAGAACCGATTTTATTATCCACGCGCGAACTTGAAGCAGCAACAGCTGAAGGATAAGGAGGACTATGTTGATTGTTCCCACCAGAAGAACTTCTTGGAGAAAAAAACTGTTCATCTTCTTCTTCTTTTTCTGCCTCTTCTTGTTGTTCCACTTTTTCTTTCACATTTTTATCATCGTCATCTTCATTCATCCACGGTTTGAATTTGTGACGTGGCAGAGGTGGAAGTGGGTTCAGTTCCGGCGAATCGCCGAGTTTTTGATACGGTGGCCGGAAACCGTCGTCGTGGTGACTGGAGCTTGTGTCTAGCGTTGAGTTCACCGAGTTCGCTACCGTGCCGAGGTAGAGCAGCTCCGACGTCGGGGAGGACTTTCCGCGGGGTTTTCTATCGACGCCGTCGGAGGCGGCGGCGTTCGACGGGAACAGACGGAGGCTGTCGGATCTCGAGGCTTTCTCGTCGTCGTCGTCATGGGTGGCATCGGAGGAGGAAGTCCTTTTAGCGCGGCGGCGGTGGAGGAGAAAGAACGCGGCGGCGGCGAGGAGGGCGAGGGAGAAGAGGGAGAGGGAGACGGCGAGGGCGGCGGCGGAGCGGTGGTGGTGGGAGTAGGGGTGGGGGAGGAGGAGGGAGGAGATGTTGGCGGGGAAAGTGGCAACGACGGTGGGGGAAGGAGGGAGTGGTGGGGAATGGTAAGAAGGAAAGAAAGGTTTTTGCGGCGGTGGAGGCGAGAACGATGAAGAAGACGAAAATGGAAACTTGGGTAAATGGTGTTGCTTTTGGGGTTGAGGGGATAATGCTGGTGGATGTGTTGGAGGGATAGAGATTCTGGGGAAGAGGGGTTGGTGAAGGACACGGCGAGGGTGTGAAGGAGAAGAAGAAGAAGAAAAAGAAGAAAATGTGAGAAACAATAGAAGAATGTTGAAGAGTGTAGACATGGTGATAGTGATGGTGGGTGTGTGAGAGAGTGAGAGAATAATGTTGGTGTTGATGGAGTTAATGAAGTGATGAGATGGTGAAAGACCGGTGGGGAAGAAGAGACTGGTAGGAAAGTTAGTAAGTGGTGAATGTGTTGTGATGTGCTGTGTTAGTTCAGGATCTCATGATTCTCTTTCTTCTGTTGCTGTGTTTGTTTGTTTGTTTTTACGTTGGAGCAGTAAAAACACATGATGTTGTGTATGAGATGGGAAGTGTACGTGTACTTGTTATGTGATGAAGATGAGTGTGTGTGAAGGTGGAAAATCTGCGTGCGGGATTTCAGCATGGTTTCGTAAAGGACAGTGACGGTGAAGAAGATGATGAATGTGAAGGTAAAAAGGGAATCGTAGCGATGCTATTAATCTGTCTGAAAAGTTGCGATCTTTTTCTTGTCCTCATGCACTGATGGCGATTTCTTTCTTCTCACTTGACCAACAAAATTTCAAAACTCAGTTTTATTGCATGTCCCGTGTGTAACACCCAATATAATATTCCTTAAAACTATTTATCGATATCAATTCATTTATTTTTTTTATTTATTTCTCTTTATACACAACTTCAAATAATTTTTTTTATTATGAATTTTTATTCACAATATTTATAAAAATTATTTTAGTTTTTTTTTTTAACTTTCATGCAAAATTAAATTCGGTCTCTTTCATTAATTTTGAATCATTTCCATTCTCCATTTTTATTAATAAATAAAAATAATCCTCATTATCACATATGAATAGAGATTTATTACTATAACAGATGGCGTATACTTATGTGTTGACATGTGTTTTCAAGTCAACAAATAACACAAACATAATATTATTTATCACATCATAAAATTTTGAAAAATATTAATTAGTTTCCTAAGTCCATTGTTTAAGATATAATTAATAAACATTAAATTTTGTAAAACTTCTTAAATAATTGTAATATTAAATAAATCATAATTTTAACAATTATTCATGTACTCTTAGTTTATTTAGAAGAAAAAAATATTTATAAGTATTATAAATTTGTAATTGATAATTTATTCGATAAAAGAAGATTAAAATAATAAAATAATTATATTTTAATATTATTAAAAATTAAAATATAACTAAACATTAAAAAAATTAACAAAAAATAAATATTGTTTATTTTCTAATACTATTTTTTTTAAAAAAACAAACAATATTTAGTTTATGTTAATTTAAAAAATTTACATTTAATTATATTTTAATTTTTAATAACATTAAAATATAGTTATCTTATTATTTAATGTTTTTTGTTTATTAAATAAATTATCAACTACAAATATATAACATTTTTTGGTATTTTTGTCCTCTAAATAAAATAAAAAATACACTAATAATTATTTACATTAGAATTCATTTAATATTTTAGTTATATATGAAATTTTTACAAAATCTAATATTCATTAATTATACTATTTATAGTGAGGACACTAGTTAATATGATAGTAAAATCTTTAATGTTTTTTGTTTACAAAGACTATATTTATTTATTAATAAATTTAAGATAAAAATAATTAAAGTTTGAGACACTAACAATAAAATTCAATTAAAAATATATTTAACCTTTTAAAAATATTATAAACACTTTAATTATTTTTAATATATATATATATATATATATATAATAACAAATTTTATTTTCTTAAAATAATTATCAAAATTTGTTTCAATGAACTTAATTAAAATTCAAATAAAATAATAATTAATATACAAATTAATATGTTAAAAATAAAAATAATTACAAAAGTTAAATTTTAATTCAATAAAATAAAATTAATTATTTAATTATATATATATATATATATATATATATATATATATATATATGTGTGTGTGTAAAAGTATTAATGGATATGTGTCAACACCCAATTTCGTCTGGATAAAAAATAATTTTGTTTTCAAAAAATAATCAGGAAGAAGAGGAAATAAAAATAAATAAATAAAAGAGCAGGGAACATTGATTTGAGTATGAATATATTTCTACGTATTTTCATCTCATTTAAAATCTAGTTTAATCTTGTATTATTTTATTTAATCTTGGTTTCTCTATCTTATTTATTTTATTTTATTTTAATTTTAAATTTTATTATTTTAATTTTTAATTTTGACTTTAATCATATTTTGTTTACTTTTTTATTTTATTTTGTTTTATTCCTTTTTCAAAAAATATGTGTATAAAAAAAATGAAATGAAAAAATGAAAAAAAGAAGAAGAGGTTAACGTAAGACCTAAGGTCTCTGATAGGTAGGTGTGGTAGCTAGCTGGCCATGGTCATGATGGCTAAATAAGGATGGAACAGGAAGCAACATCTGCTTTCAGCCTTATCCCACGTCTCGAGGTAGGAAAGGAACAGAGCAAAGGCACAACCAATATCATCAGAGTCCCTTCATTCAGGGAGGGTGGACCTTCTTCACTCATGAAGGCTTTCCCTTTCTCTAAAAAAACAAAAATAGCACCTTCATCCTTACAATCTCAACACCACATAACCCAGCCTAATACCACCGTGAATCATCATCACCTCCACAGCCCGTCAATACCATTGTGCATCATCACCACCTCCATTAACCACCATCACCATCCCCACTCTTCTCCATTATCATCCAAACGCCTTCAATCCCCAATCATGATAACTCAAAACCAATCACAAGAATAGAAACCAGCATTGAAACAGAAAATAGATAGTAGAGGAAGAAGAAGGTTGAATGCCCAAAGGAAGGAGGATAACCAATCGCCGACGACAATGCCGCCGACGAGTCGACAATGCTCTGACAGTCTTGGCTAAAGGGGGAGACGCGACTAGTCACGGTGTTGGTCTTAGGAGTGTCTCGCGTAGAAGGAAACAAAGGTGCAGCGTTGCCAGCTCCAAGCCGTGCCGGCAAGGGTGAACGGTGGCACGACAGTCACGGACGCTGGTGTAGGTTGCTTTGTGCCAAGCGAACCAGAGAGCGATGTGATCCTCGGTGGAGCTCTCGGTGCTAGTTGGCGTTGTCACTGTCGCTGGAGGCTTTGGTCGGGGCGGCCGTGCTAAGTGTTAAAATGTTTCATCCCCCACACACAAGGTTAGCCCTTAATGAGTTTCAGGTCTCCTGCTACTCTCACCACTAGGGTCAGTACACTCTATGTGAGACTAACTAACTCTTTAGAGTGTCAGGATGCAACCTTACCTTGAATCCTTACTAAATTATATAGATGGGGCACCACCATGAACTCCCACTAACAGGGGTCGTGAATTACGTCCTGACCAACTAAGGCACCACCATGAAGTCTCACTTAGAGGCTCATGGAATTACGCCCTAACCAATGAGGCACCACCACGACACCGTCGTGGAATTACGTCTTAACCATACCAATAACATAATCCATTAATCAGTATCACACTCATGCTCATACCAATTCCATGTCACTTTTATAACCAACCATTTCATACTCATTACATGCCAAGATCATGCCAAGCTCATCATCCACAACTCATAAATCCACTTACTCATGCATATTCATTCATCTCATGCTTTAACATAGCAATCCAACCAAACATGTATCAAACACCCAAAAACAAAGAAAGAAACAGGACCCAAGCACTATCTCGCCAAACTCTCGCTCCGGCCGAGAGGTCTCGCTCAGGTGAGAGGCTTCTCTCGCTCAGGCAAGCTTCTCTCGTTCAGGCAAGCTCCTTTCGCCTAGGCGAGGGCTCGAAAGATGGGAACAGTAGCCTTTGCGTTCCCTCTTTTAGACGAGACCTCCTCACTTGAGCGAGATGAACTCTCGCTCAAAATAGGAGTTACTCGCCTAAGCGACAACTCGCGCAGACATCTTGGGCGAGTCACTGCTAATCTCGCCTAGGCGAGACACCCTCGCTTGGGCGAGAAGACCAGAACCCTCCATTGTTCGTGCATGCTCAGTTCAGCCATTTAATCATATTCATCGCACAGTTCACATTCATACCATCGGAACTTCACCCAAGCATGCTAAAACACGAAAAACAACAAGAACAAGCTAAACATGATTTAAAACGTGAAACCCTAACTTCCCTTACCGGAAAGGGGCTAATATAAGACTTTGACCCTTACGCCAACGAACCTAGTAGCTCTAGGAGCAAATTTTTCGAACTGGAACAATGGCATAAATAGAAAACGAGGTTACCACAGTGGACCTCTAGCGGAACTACGAAAAGGGGACTTAGAAAGGAACTAAAATGAGTTGAGAGTTAACTTACATGAAGTAGAACGAGCTTGAGCGGACTTGATAGTAACAGAGATCAAACCCTAGAAGAGCTCTGTTTTAGGGGAAAGAATAGAGTAAGATGGCTGTCCTTTGCAAAGTGGCAGAAAATGAGAGGGGTTAGGTTGCCTTAGGGGCTTTAGACACCCTATGGGCCAGCCTTAGGCCCAACTATTTTGGGGCAGCCCTTAAACATAAGGGCAGAAAATAATGGGCCTTACATTTTCCCCGACAACAAAAATTTTTTACCTCGAAAATGATGACTTATCAAGAAAATATCATGTCTTCCTCTATCTCCCAAGCAAAGTCATCTGTCCTTCAATCCCAAACGACTTTGACAAGATTGATTGGTTTTCCACGCCATTCCTCAACTCTGCCCTCCTCCAACGCAGTAGGCGGTACTTCCATAGTAAGATCCTCCCTAATCTGAACATCCTCGGCTTCTAACACATGAGACGGATCAAATACGTACTTTCTCAACTACGACACATGAAACATCGGATGGAGATTTGCCAACTGAGGGGGCAAAGCAATCTCATAAGCCATTGGCCCAATCGTCCTCAAGATATGATAAGGGCTAAGGAACTTAAGAGAGAGCTTCATTGAGCGAAGAGCCCTTCCCACACCAGTGGTTCGGGTCACCCTCAAGAATACATGATCTCCAGTCACGAATTTCAAGGCTCTCCTCCTACTGTCTGCATAAGCCTTTTGTCTGCTCTATAAAGCTTGCATCATTTCCCTCACCATCCTCACTTTCTTAGTGGTATGCTCTAACAACTCTGGTCCAACTAGCATCGCTTCCCCATCTTGATACCAACACAGGGGAGTCCTACACTTCCTGCCATAAAGAGCTTCATATGGCGCCATGCCAATGCTTGCATGGAACTGTTGTAGGTAAACTCTATCAAAGGCAAGACTTCATCCCAAGCACCCAGATGATCCAGTACGCATGTCCTCAACAAATCCTCAAGTGACTGGATCGTTCTCTCAGACTGGCCATCAGTCTGGGGATGATAGACTGAACTCATAGTCAATTTACTACCTAGAGCACTCTGTAGTGTCGGCCAAAATCGAGAAGTGAACGCGGATCTCTATTGGAGACTATGCTCGAAGCTACTCCATACAACCTCACAATTTCCTTAATGTACAACTTGGCCAACTTGGCCATGGACATCCTCAAGTTCATCACCAAGAAATGAGTACTCTTAGTCAGTCGATCCACTATAACCTAGATGGTGTCAGGCCTTCTTAAAGTTTGTGGCAAATGGGTCACAAAATCTATGGAGATGCTATCCCATTTCGACACTGGTATTTCCAAGGGCTGTAGGATCTCACCGGGTCTCTGATGCTTCATCTTTGCCTTCTGACAGGTCAGACAGGCTGATACGAACTAAGCCACATCTTTCTCCATTCCCTGCCATCAGAAAGTTTCCCTAAGATCTTGGTAAATCTTAGTCATGTCAGGATGTAAGCTAAGACGACTCTTGTGCCTTTCCTCAAGGATTAACCTTTTCACCTCTATGTCATCTGGTACACACACCCTACCCTGAAACCTTAGCATGTCATCATTACCCAAAGCAAAATCCTTTGCTTCACCCGATCCAAGTTGTTCTCTCACCTTGTTTAAGTTGGCATCTAATAATTGTCTTTCTCTGTCTGAGTCCAGGAAGTCACTAGATATAGTCAGGTTACTACATCTAATGAATTCGGATTCCAACTCCACCTGCAGCTTCATATCCCTGAACTTCCCCAGCAGTTTCACCTCCTGATCATGAGGTGTGCAGTATGTACAACCTTCCTACTCAAGGCATCAGCCATTACATTCACCTTCCCCGAATGATATAGGAGCTCAAAGTCATAATCCTTCAGGAATTCCATCCACCTCCTCTGTCTCATGTTGAGCTCCTTCTGATCGAATAAATATTTGAGGCTCTTGTGGACGTTGAACACACAAAACTGGACACCGTAGAGATAATGCCTCCAAATCTTCAAGGCAAACACAATAGCCCTAAACTCCAAGTCATGAGTGGGATAGTTTCTCTCGTGCACTTTGAGTTGCCTCAAAGCATATGTCATCGCCTTCTTTTCTTGCATCAAAACACAACCAAGTCCAAGATGAGAGGCATCACAGTAAACCTCAAAGGGTTTACCAACATCAGGGATCACAAGTATCAGAGCACTCGTCAACGTTCGCTTAAGCTCTTAGAAATTTTTCTCACATTTATCCGTCCAAGTGAAGGGTTGGTCCTTCCGGATAAGCTGTGTCAAAGGGGCCACTATCTTGGAGAACCCTTCTATGAATCTCCTATAGTAGCCAGCCAAACCCGCGAAGCTCCTGATGTCTGTGGCCAACTTGGGACTCTCCCACTTAACAATTGCATCCACCTTTGTCGGATCCACTGCTATCCCTTGACCAAATATCACATGTCCCAAAAATTGTACTTCATTCATCCAGAACTCGCACTTGGATAGTTTAGCATATAGTTGCTTCTCCTTCAGGACACCAAGCACTAGTCTTAGGTGCTCGGCATGCTCCTCCTGAGTTCTGGAATAGATAAGTATGTCGTCTATGAAGTCTACGACAAACTTATCCAAGAAAGGTCAGAAGATCCGATTCATGTAGTCCATGAACACAACCAGAGCATTGGTCATACCAAAGGGCATAACCACATACTCGTAGTGGCCATATCGGGACCTGAATGTCGTCTTCTGCACATCATCAGCCTTTACTAATATCTGATGGTATCCCGACCGCAAATCTATCTTTGAGAACACCGATGATCTGTGTAACAGATCCATCAAGTCATCAATTCTCGGGAGGGGATACTTATTCTTGATCGTCATCTTGTTAAGTTACTTGTAGTCAACATAGAGGCGCGAAGTACTGGGTCGAATGAACTGCTTTCCCAACAACTTCTCTATCTGACTCTTGAGCTCCACCAACTCTGCTAGAACCATACGGTATGGAGCCATCGACATTGGACCAGTTTCAAGCACCAAGTCAATTGAGAACTCTACCTCTCTACTGGGCGGTAACCCTGACACTTCCCCAGAGAATACGTCCTCAAATTCATGCACAACTGGTATCACTGACGTCCCTTCTTCTTTTTCTACCTCCAAATGTGTGAAGATCATGAAACACTGAGCACCCTCTTGTATCTCCTTCATAACCCTTTGAGACGATACCAACTCAAGTTCCTCTGAGTTGGAAAACAGTAACCTCTTCTTTCGACAATCTATAAGAATACGATTGGTAGAAAGCCAATCCATCCCTAAGATCACCTCCAACTCTTGTAAAGGTAGACATATCAGGTTCACTTTATACCTGCGTCCCTCTACCTCCACTGGACACCTAGCACACAAGGACGATATCATGACCAATCCCGATGTCGGAGTAGATACCACAAGTTCACACTGCAGCTCACACACTGGTAGATCCAACCTTTTCACACATGCGTCTGACACAAAAGAGTGTGTCGCTCTAGAATCATACAACACACACAAAGATTCATCAGTAATCATGCAACGACCCATAACAAGATTACCTAAGCATGCAGCCTCTACTCCTGTCATGGCGTAAACTTTGCCCGTCATCTAAGGCCTGTTGCCTCTGTTCCTCTGCTGGTTCCGTGCAGGAGTCTGAACTGGAGGTCGTACCACTGCTCTAGCAAGGGAAGGGCAATCTTTACCAAAGTGGCCCTCCTTGCCGTAGTTGTTGCATCTACGGTAACCCTCCATATGCAGACATACTCTCCTTAGGTGAGGGCCTCCATACTGAAAACACTACACTCGACCCTACTATGTGGGGAAGTTCCTAGACCCTTGAGACTAGTGATGAGGTCTGTCATAAGGCTCTTTCCTCTCCTCATGTCTCAGCTTGGATCTAGATGGTCCACCAATCCTCTGATGTTGTGGTAGGCACTGACCTTTTACCTCATTCTTCATTTTCTTCGTCACTCTGGCCTTCTCCACCAAGGCAGCAAAATCCTTGATGGATAATGGGGCCACCATCAAACGAATATCACCGCGAAGGTCATTCTCAAACTTGTGGCATCTCCACTCTTTGTCGAGTGGTAACGTGTAGAAGCGATTGAGGTGCTTGAACTTCATAGCATATTCTGTTATAGACTTCCCCCCTTGGGTCAACCGGAGAAACTCCACCTCCTTATCATACCTCACACTATCGGGAAAATACTCAGAGAGGAATTTCCCTTGAATGCCTCCCAAGTCATTGGTTCCTCCCGCTCCTCCATGATGGACTTCATGCTGATCCATCAATGGTCAGCTTCTCCGATGAGCATGTATACTATGAAGGCCAATTTGTTCTCCGTAGGGCACATCTTTGCATAAAAAATTTGCTCCAAATCCTTCAGCCATTGATCTGCGGCGTTAGGACTAGTCTTACCATCAAACTTCACCGGGTGGTGCTTCAGAAAGTCTGTAGACTCCACTCCCTGACTGCAAGTCGTGGCTCGAGACCAAAAACAGGTGCAACTGTCCTGTTCTCCTCCAACTGGCGGAGGGCCTCCATATGCTACCGGTGAGCATCCTCAAAAGCTACCCTTGTAGCCTACATCTGCTGCATCACCAGCTGTTGTTGCTCAAGCGATGCTGCTTGTCACTACATTGATGTCTCATGTTGTTGCATCATGGCCCTACTCTGTTGGGTCATAGCAGCCACCATCGCTTCTATTGCCCTGGCGATATCGGGTACATCGCCCTGAGAGGATTGCGAAGTCCTACGAGGAGGTGCCATAATTCACTAGCACACAAGAAATCATTTGTTAGATTGATAAGATAGGAAACTTAACTAAAGACACTAGAAAGACACCACGAAAGCTAAGCGGACACTAGAAAGACCGCTCTGATACCATAAATGTAACACCCCATTTAAATAATAACTTTAATTCAAATGAAATGTCACATAGATAGAACGAGAAACAAGTCATGGAGTATAACGTTACTCCTTACTAATATCCAAAGAAATCCAGGAAAAGATTTAAGGCACATCATTATGCCAGACACAAAATGAAATAGGAGATTGAAAGTAAATCAAATAAATCCCAAGGTAAGACATTACATGGGCCTTAACCTTAAAAGAAAATTGGAGTCCATCCTAGAGATGCTAAGCAAGGGAATCACCATTTCCCTGTTGACCACGGAGAGTTCTCGCATCTGCTCACATAAATAAATTGACGATCATCACAAAGAGAGAAAACCACACCAGACAGAACATACAACAAACAGAACAGTAAGCTAGAGCAAAAAGTGATTTATCATACAATTACATACAATTTTATAGTTCAAGATGCATATGCCAACCAATCATGTTATGACTTGCAAACAATACACTAAGACTCAGTTACAACTCATCCGGATACATATAATTAGTCAGATTCAGCAGATGCTTGCACTTGTGGTGGACTTCCCTACTCTACCGAGCTAAGTGTTACAATATTTCATCCCCCCACACAAGGTTAGCTCTTAATGAGTTTCAGGCCTCCTGCTACTCTTACCACTAGGGTCAATACGCTCTATGTGAGACTAACTGACTCTTTAGAGTGTCAAGATGCAACCTTACCTTGAATCCTTACAAAATTATATAGATAGGGCACCACCATGAACTTCCACTAACAGGGGTCATGGAATTACGTCCCTACTCTGCTACTCTCACCACTAGGGTCAGTACGCTCTATGTGAGACTAACTGACTCTTTAGAGTGTTAAGATGTAACCTTACCTTTAATCCTTACAAAATTATATAGATGAGGCACCACCATGAAGTCTCACCTAGAGGCTCATGGAATTACGCCTTAACTAATGAGGCACCACCATGTCACCGTCGTGGAATTATGTCCTAACCATACCAATAACATAATCCATTAATCAGTATCACACTCATGCTCACACCAATTCCATGTCACTTTTATAACCAACCATTTCATACTCATTACATGCCAAGATCATGCCAAGCTCATCATCCACAACTCATAAATCCTCTTACTTATGCTTATTCATTCATCTCATGCTTTAATATAGCAATCCAACCAAACATGTATCAAACACCCAAAAACAAAGAACGAAACAGGACCCAAGCACTATCTCGCCCAACTCTCGCTCAGACCGAGAGGTCTCGCTCAGGCGAGAGGGTTCTCTCGCTCAGGCGAGCTCTTTTCGCCTAAGCGAGGGCTCGAAAGAGGGGAACAGTAGCATTCACGTTCCCTTGCTTAGGCAAGACCTCCTTGCTTGAGCGAGATGGACTCTCGCTCAAAACAGGAGTTACTCACCTGAACGACAACTCACGCAGACATCTTGGGCGAGTCACTACTAATCTCGCCTAGGCGAGACATGCTCGCTTGGGCGTGAAGACCAGAACTCTCACTGTTCGCGCATGCTCGGTTCAGCCATTTAATCATATCAATCGCACAGTTCACATTCATACCATCAAAACTTCACCCAAGCATGCTAAAACACGAAAAATAACAAGAACAAGCTAAACATGATTTAAAACGCGAAACCCTAACTTCCCTTACTTGGAAAAGGGCCAATATAAGAGTTTGACCCTTACGCCAACGAACCCAGTAGCTCTAGGAGCAGATTTTTCGAACTGGAACAATGGCACAGATAGAAAATGAGGATACCATAGTGGACCTCTAGCGGAAGTATAAAAAGGGGACTTAGAAAGGAACTAGAATGAGCTGAGAGTTAACTTACGTAAAGTAGAACGAGCTTGAGCGGACTTGATAGTAGCCGAGATCAAACCCTAGCAGAGCTCTATTTTAGGGGAAAGAATAGAGTAAGGTGGTTGTCCTTTGCAAAGTGGCTGAAATGAGAGGGGTTAGGCTGCCTTAGGGGCTTTGAACACCCTATGGACCAGCCTTAGACCCAACTATTTTGGAGCAGCCCTTAAACATAAGAGTAGAAAATAATGGGCCTTACAATATTAGTACATATGGTTTTATTAGTTAATTATTCTTTGGTTGATATGAAACTAAGGTAGTTTCGAAAATTGAACACATCATAAAAGATGTCAAAATATTGAACTTATAAGTGTTTTCGTATGACCATGGCTACATAATGTAATTTTAAATCTTTATTTTTTTCTATTTTGAAATACAAATAGTAAAATTAAATGAAATAAAATTATAATAAAAAATTAATAGAATTTTATTTTTATTTAAAATATTATCTATTTTTTTCTTTTTTTCTCTTTTATCAAAATATAAGTAATGTTAACTTTTCAATTTATAGACATTTTTTTTATAGAAATAGTTCATGAAAAATATAGTGATAATACTTATAATGTAGTAAAAAAATTAAAGTTGTATAACGATATAAAATAAATAGAAAATAAGTTAAAATAACATACAAAATTATAAGAAAATAAAATAAAATTTTAAATACTTACACTTTTATTTTTATTTTGAGTTCTTATAAGCAATAAATTATTGGTTACATATTTTTTCAATTTATATTTTTGTATTCTATATGTAGAATGTATATAATGTGTAGTATACTTATGTTGGCCAAGGCAAAATCATTTAATATCGATTAGGAAACATATTTTCCTTTCCAATTTTTTCTTTCAAATTAATCAATGTAGTTTCTCAATTAATTTGTTGGTGTGATCATCACTATTAATCAAAGTAATTTCTTAATTTAAAGTAAGAACTTTTTAAATTAACCATAACAAAGTTAATCAAAATAAATTATCAATTAAATATTAATTTTTAATCATGTTTATTATCTTAGCTCTTATAAATTAGGTTTAGCCTTTTTTTGCCTTTTCTATTGTTGCAATGTTTTTATAATGTAATCTCCTCCAAATATCTTTTAAATAAATCCTATATCTTCAATATATTTGGTTGTTATGGAGATTTAAAAATATTTAAGAAGATCTTACCAGATTTTAAAGATTTGATATTTATTATCCTTTTGATATTTTCTGATATAATTAAATAAGATAGTTATTTAAAAATACCAAATAAAATATCTAAGGATATATTTTTTCCAAATAATCTTTTATAATAAAGATTATTGAATTATCAAAGCCTTTTTAGTGAAAAAGATGGAAAAATCTGCATAGTCCAATTTGTGTTGCTTGTTCCCCCGTTTATGGCTTAGCCAAATTCGATTTGGCTCAACCAAACTAGTTTTTCAACTATCATCATTTCTTCACTTTTTCATATTTTTCTTGTTTTCTTCATACAATGCTTAACTTGAATTTTTGTGGTTTTGATTATTTGATATTCTTGGGTTTATCTTTAAGGTATCATGAAACTTTAATCAATTTATTTTCACACCTCCATGAGATTAACTTATTTACGATTTCACTAACACATCTCTAAATATCCAAAGAACATTTATGCAACTAAAATGTTATTTTTAACATGTTTTTGTTACCCATTGTTCCTGTAGAGAACAATAAGATCAGTTAGGCACAAGTGTCACCTTACCCATACAGTCCGCTATCTCCTCGATTGGACTCTTCCCATTTGGCATATATCGACTTGGACCCAGGAGGGGTTACCTGCAGAAGGGACTCTGAAGCTTAAGTCAGCCAAAAGCTCTCAAAAATTTGTGGGGTCCATGTATATTTATAGATTAATGAAGTAATGAATGCGTACCTTTAATTTGTGGGGTCCATGTATATTTATAGATTATTAATTATGTTTGCCCATTCCATGGGCTGGGCCCTGGTTTGGGCCATAGGTGGGCCTAGGCCTTGGCCCAGGCCCTTAGTCTCGACTATTGAGAGCTCACTGGATATCAGGGGGCTTTGATTTCACTAAGTATCTTAAGGTGGTCGACATAAACCGACTACTCCCTAGGTGGGTTATTCCTTTTAGCGTCTTATGTTACTGGTTCAGGCCGGTTAGGCTTAGGTCAGCCTAGACCGATTACCTGAATGATTTTGTGTGTAGGTATGGTGATCGTTTATTATTATTACTTAGTTAAATTGGCTCGGTGTGGTACACCCATACTAAATAAGCCTAATTATAACAAGTTCTAATTAAAACAATCTTTTAAAGTACAAAACTCAATTAAGAATTCAAGATTAAAGGATAAACGGGGGAATACATTTGCACTCATCAACAAGTCATGTAATGGTAATAACATGATATGTACAAATATTATTACACTACAAATCAACTAAGACATGAAGCATTACAATGTTTTTTTATTAATGGCACAATTTATTAATTATTCTCTGAGTTTGCCCCTTACATGTAACCATTCTCACAAACTTGAGAGGGACCTATCATTGTCTTATTCCATAAACTTTCAAGCCATTTCATCCACTAGGATTGATCATTGTCTGCCCTCAAGAGAAAATTGTGAAGGATACAACATGCTAAAACTATATTCCATGTTGTCTCAAAATAATAATAGGGTATAGTCCCACTAGTTATGATGGAACGCGTTGCTGAAATGAAAGGAACCTTAAACACCCAAATGTTGTTGAGCAAAGCCTTCACATTAGAAGATACATTGAGTTACAGATGGGTCTCAGCCCAAACACATTAAAGGATGCAGTGAGAGGTGCGTGTTCCACAAAGTGATGCTCACGGTAGAAAGATACTAGGTTGCTGGCTGCAGACCCAATATGTATGTTGAAGGACTTGGTGTGCTGCTTGAACGCGTGGAGAAGAAAGCGTGTTACAAGTGTTGCCTTAGGTGGCAGCATGAAAAAGGTTGGGCTTCTTGGCCCAAATAAGTTTGGCATTGGAATGGCCTGTATATGTTGGAAAGTGTGGTTCTTCCTAGTAGCCATTGGATCCATGTCCCAAACATTACAAGGAATATTAAAGACAATAAAGAAAGCTTGGGCCTAAAATACAAGTCCAATAAAGTGCTAATTACACCATCAAAATATTAAACCTATGCATTTATTACATTTATAGATTTATTTAAAAACAAAAAAATAAAGGTTGGTCTAAACCATGGCCTAAGATGTGGACCCATGGGATGGGATTCATCAATTTGTCGTAATCATCCTTCACATAATATATGTATGTCATTTAACACTAGAATTTGTTAGTTTTACCTTAAAGTATGAGTTAAATTTTGTAGTGTTGAGGATGTGTGATTTCACATCTCAGGCCGAGCTGAATTAAAAATTCTTCCTCCCATGTAATTATCATCCAGCATATTACAAAGGTTTTGACTAATTGCTTCTCCTTACTAGTGAAAAAATCACACAATTAATTTTTTTATGTTACATTTTATTATATGCAAAGATGTAGTCACTTGTTGCTTAATGATCGACCTAAATGCACCCTTCACCATGCCAATTACCCTTAACTATTCACATAAGTTAATAAATGTCCTCAATCTCATGCAAATATAGTTAGGACATTGTTCAATGTATTTAAGGTATGACATCAATTCAACCCTACAACTCCTTTCATGAACAAATTCCCTAATGTTGTTTGTCATAAACATAAACATCTAAAATCCATGAACTCTAAAGCAAAACATTGTGAGTATTGCATTCCTCCTTTATCATGTCAAAGTTCCTTATACAAACAAATATTTCAATTTAATTTAACCTTAATTTTAAATAATATTTCTATAATCTAAATATAAAAAAATTATAAATATTTATAAATTCATAATTACGAATTCTAAAACTTAATTTACATTATGACATACCAACTACCTTTTAAATAGCATACACAAAAAATAATCATTCCTAATTTCAAATTTCAAGAAAATATATATTAATTTAACCCTAAATTAAAATATGATTAATCTTTCAACAGTAAAAATACAAATGATTGAATTGTATTTTTTTCTTATTTTGTAATGCTAACCATTTGAAAATAATACACTTCCTAAACATATACTTCACAAAATTATATAATTTTAGCATGCAACCATGTATAATCCTCAAATATGTAAACAAAACAAGGTATAAGAGTTTATTGGATGTGTGTTAAACAAAGCTCTACACAGAATCTCTTCACTAAAAAAAATTGAGCCTAATCAACCAACGAACCAAGTAATCAAATGCTTACAATAAGAAAGGAACCGACAAATAGAAGAAACATTTGTCGAACCAACAACCACAAAAAATGGTAATTCACGAGAGCATAAATTAAAGAATAGAAAAACTAGAATAAAAATTTATGTTTCTATGGAGTTTTTATTAAACCTTTATTTTATTTTTAATTAGAAATTATTATAAGTATTGTTTTTATTAGCTAATTAGCTAATTCAACTCACTTCACACCCAAAAACACTTGTAATTTTTAAAAAAAGTGGTGTTAAGAAAATATATTGACAACATTCTACTGTATAGATTCTATTAATTGTAATGTTTCTAGAATTAAAAAAAAAATCCATCACTTTTTGGAAATTCATGTTTTATTTTTAAATTTAATATAATTTATCCTTATTTCCCTTGAATAAAGTAATAAAAAGGTAAATAAGAAAAAAATTAAAATCTTATTGTGTGTTTGTATAATATATATATATATATATATATATATATATATATATATATATATATATATATATATATATATATATATATATTTTATTATTTTTTTTT
>Ga0099822_1000546_pt1 | contig 35897 bp, 19 predicted proteins | sample CowpeawhiteBW_FD_76839 | JGI IMG/M metagenome (GOLD analysis project Ga0099822, IMG submission 76839) | Root nodule microbial communities of legume samples collected from California USA - Cow pea white BW | ecosystem: Host-associated > Plants > Roots > Nodule | place: USA: California | collected... | reverse complement strand
GAAAAAATAAGAAGGCATTTTATGAATGGAAAGAAGGAACAAGTAGGAGGGCGGGCAAGAGATATCAGGGAGAAAATAACCTGGTTGGATCCATGGACTGTGCAAGGCTTATACACCTAGAAGCTTTTCTCCCCTTATTAAGTTCCCATCCAACTGCACTAGGCACTGTGTCTTTCCACCCTATAAAGTTACTCCTTCCAAGTTAGAAATAAAATGAAAAAAATACAAAGGCATATCAATAACCAATAAGTGGTTACACAATACACAGTGAAATTTTACCTTGTGGAACTGTTATCAATGCTTCACCAACAAGAGACAACTTCATATCTGCAAAACCACGGTTCTCTCTGTAGCAGAAAAATTGAATTGAGTTGAGATTCCACCTCACAGAAATAAGTGCTAAGAAGTTGCGAAGAGGCCATCCAGGATTCTTTGGGAGATGACATGGATCATAAAATCCAAAAAAGATCTGCCAATAGAATCTGGTAAATTTCATCAAAGGACATCTACAGTTTCACATTCAAAAAACAATTTTACAAAGATTACATTCAATGTCTTCATTGCCCTTCGGTCCTTCTAGTTTGGCTTCTGTGCAATTTTCATGCTAATGTACTCCCTCTATTTATAAAACTAAGAAAATTTGGTCCCCTAGTCAACTTTATTCTACCTAAAATCTTCATATTCTCATTTTCTACTTAAAATCATTACAAATCGAATCAATTAAATTATCTTGTAATCAGACTTACCAACCAAATTAAATTTCACCAGAAATATAAAAATTAAAAAAAAGAAACTTATTTTCAAACTATAATCTTGCATCTTATCATTTTAAGTTAAACAATTTCAACCACATTTCTTATTTCCAGACTATTAAAAATATTTCATATAAAAAGCCTTCATAAGCGCCCCAAATATTTGGATAAATAGTAAAAATATGAGTTTTTAAAATGGAAAAGAATTAACAAGGAGACCAAATTTTCTTAACTTCAAAAATAATATACTTGATTAGCTCAAAAACAAAACTGAGGGTCTAAAGTTGCACAATGTCCAAACTAGAAGAACCAAAATTCAATTACACCTTTAATAATCATAATTGGTGTTAAAGTACGAGACCTTGTTACCATTGCCTTGACAATCTTCCCAGTCCTTCAGAAGCCTGACAGTAGCACATGAGTTTTGATCTATGGTGACTAAAAAGAATGGGACATCTGCCACATTTTTTTACTATTAGGCAAAGCATACGAAGTTAACAAAGAAACGACAAAACACATTAATTAGGTTACTTCCACGCGTTTTTTGAGGAAAATACGAAATTTATACCTGCTGTTGATTTTGAGCTGCGCCACTCATTACACGCTGCAGAGAGGGATTCAGCCTAGCATTCCACAAAACAAAGAATGTTAAAATCAACAAAAATAAAGTTATGATCAAACAAATGAGTTGGGTTGAGAATAATGAAACACAGAGTACCTCGGCTGCGCTGAACCACTGAGAAGCTGGCTTCAGATTAACAACAGTTGCTGGAGGATCAAGCATGAGAGCCGGGAAAGCAAACCAGTAGTTGAAAGTCCACTTTTTTAGGTCAGCAAAAGAAATAATAAGGAATCTCGAAAGTACTGAACAGTCCTCCACAGCTTTTCCAGTTAGAATATCATCCCATATCTAATATAACAAAAGCAAAAAAGGAATCCCAAGTGAGATGAAAAAAATTAAACTCAATTTATCTTCTCTGGTACTGTCTACATGAATAACGGAATGGAATACTATGTCTACCTTTGCTGCTTCTTTCTTCAGCAGGTCATTCTTATCAAGTGCATGGAAGCTCTCCACAGTATTGGTATTGTAAAGTATCCCCGGAACAGAACACCTGTTCCGGTTGCCGCGGCTCGGTTCTGGAATTAACGATGCCTCGCTCAACTCAGAAGGTAAAGACTCGGATAAAACAGTTAAATGATTTGATACTTGAGAGTGAGAGCAAGGTGCATAAAAGCCTGCGATCAAGACACAGCATTTTGAGATGAATGAAGCTAATGTACAGAACTCATCAAACAGCGTCACATTGCAGATTCATAATTTGTAAAAGAAACTGAAAATACAAAATACGCGCATTCTTTCACAATCTTAGAAGTGGAAACAAAGATAAAAATAGTTATGTTGACATGTAGAGATGAAAGTAAAGAGATGAACCGAATATGTGAATTGGAGAATCGTCAATGCCAAGCTTGTTAAGCTTCAAGGAAGACAATCGATGCCAGAAACCCTCGTCGACGGAGCTCTGCATCGGTGCGAATTGCAGCAAAGGCTCCATCGTTTGTTGTTTCTTCGTGATCGTAGATCTGTCGCTGCTTCGTTGGGTCCCGCTTCAACGATTTTCTAACCGGTTTCAATTCTTCAATTTTCAGCAGAACTCGTCTTCGTGGTTCTGTTCATGGGGATTCAATCGCCCTCTTCAGTCAACAATGAAGCTGTTTGTTTTCATCGTCCAACAAAGAAACTTCTTCTACTACACCTGCTGATCGGCCCATATAGGCTCAGTTTTTTATGGGCCTTCAATTTTATTCTCTCCTTCGGCCCAATAGTTTAAGATGTAAGTACCTTAAAATATAAGTTTAATTTCTTATTTAGTGTCTACATTTTTACGAAATTCACTTGCCTCAGTACTTAAAATAATAGTGTAAATTATATTATATTCTCAGAAAATTTATCAAAATACATTCACTTTCTGGTCAAGAGTATAAAATTCAAACATCATAGTTTGATGGTGTAACTTATTTTTACTTGAGAAGCATAACGGTTCCAATTTGAATTGACTCACCTCTGGATTTGGTAATTTTTTAAAAAATAAAAAAGAAATTTGTACAAAATTTTAACAATGGGTCTATAACAAAATCAGGCAGATATTAATATAATTCATTCTAAAATAATTCATTTGGTTCTTATTTCATTTTAATCCTTATATATACATCTTACATTTGATCTCGCAGAACTGAAAACTATTAAAAATACATAAATAGAGACATAATAAAGGTGATATTGAATGAAAGAAAGAAAAAATCAATTGAAGTTTGTTTTAAGAATCAGACTAATAACTAAACCTTTAATCATAATTCTTTTTAGCTTTTTGTTAAAACGTTAATACATATCTTCACATACGATTCATACAATCACCATTATACCGAGTAGGAAGATGAAGGAAAAAAAAAAGTTAAAAGAAGATCGAGAATAGGAAATTTCAAATTTGGCGAAAATGGCATAAAATACTATTCTCTTTAGTCGTTTGTTACTACCTGTATTTTTGACATTAACAACCAAAATAAATCAAATTTAACGTTTTACACAAGTTAAAACTAAACCCTTTTTTTTATTTTTCAAATTCGTGTAAAAAAGATTGGACTTTCTTTTACATTATCGTATACCAAGAGTTCTCAAACATAAATCTCGTCACCAAAGTAAGCCACCACGAATCAAATCCGTGTTTTTCTAAAATTTCAGAACTTCAGTTCACATGCTAATTTTACATGCATCAACTTGTATGCATAGCTTCGTATATTAAATGGAAGTGGAAACAATCACCTCTGTTGAATTCATAAAAGTATAACTTCCTCAGTTACCACAGACATGAAATTTAAGGATCAATACAATTTCCCACATAACTAATAATCAACAACCAAAAAAGAAAGGGAAAAAACAGAGCAATTCACACCAGTGCATACACTCCCAGCAAGGTGAAATTATCAAAATTGATTTTACAATTTATAACTAGAAACGCTCTAAGACAATGCACCATTCATAAGATACATTCAGCTATGACAAGAATCACTGTTTCACTCAATTAACAATTTATTTAGCACCACTTGGTTGCTCTAGTGGAGGCTTAATGATGCCTAATTGGCCACCATCCTTTGTTGCTAGAGTCGCTGCTTTGATCTCATTGCAGTGATTAATGAATTTGCTAACCTCCTGGTTGAACACAAATTGAACCCAACTTAGTAGAAAAAAAAAAATCAATACTTAAAATATCCACCAAAAAATCCATAAAACTATATCAGGGAACAGTATAGGTCTATCTATAAAAACTATCAAATTGTGATATACTCGCTCTGATGATCATTGAGAAACATATAGAAGTTATGAAAAGCAATTACGAGGAAACCTAATTTGCTGCTAAACAACCATTCCGACCCCCCAATGCAACAACATACCATTCAGAACCATAAAATCCTCAGAACTATGAACACCACAAAGGAATAAAGTGAGTGGGAATTAGAGATGAGTTAAAGGGGCTTACACGATCAGCGTCCATCTCCTTTGTGACCTTGGATGGCTTCACGAATCTCTTTCCTGCGGAAAGAAACGGTAACAGATTATTGCAAAAGATCGTACACTGAAATGGAAGAAAAACAATGTGCGAAAGAGTGAAACCTTTGCGAGTAACAGGGGCTTTCCCATGACGATTGGGAGGAATTGATTTCTTCTTGGCTTTACCCTTGAAAAGATTCGCCTTCTGCGTCATTTATCTCAGAATCTGATTTCTAGGGTTAGGGTTTTAGGTGCAATCGGTTTGGGAATTATGTATGGCTGTGACACACCAAGTTAAGTAATAGGTAACTGTACAGCTTTATATAGTGGATTACTGTGGAAGATAAAGGCAAGGCCCGTGTTACGATGATCACATAATCCACAATTTGCTTTTATATTTTACATTTTATATTGAATTTTCAGGAATTAATATACATTTTAAATTGGATTTTTTCGAATCTATACTTCACACTCTAAAATAGTGATCCTAATTATTTGTTTATAAAACTTAAAATGTTTTCTGATATTATAATCATTTTTAAATCCTAAAAATTATAAAATATAGTTATAACAGTAACTTGACCCCAACAGTGTGCAACATCTAGGAATTAGTGTCTTACTTGTCATTTTTGTATTTAAATGGAAAGGGGAGTACGTTTAGCAAAATTACCTTTTTCTTCTATTAATTGCAAGTTCAAAGTCCTGATATTATGAAGAGAAAATGTTGGATTTAATGCTGTCGAAATTTATTATATATAATTGAATTAATTTGAATTCAAAATAAAAAATGGTGTAAATTGGATCAAAGTAGGTAAGTTTTTCACCAACAGTTTCTATGAATTAACCTATACTCTTTCTTTTTCCTCCACAGTCACATTACCTATCTTATCTATCTCTTCCTAAAATGTTGTGAAATTTTGGGGGTATGATTAAGTGACTTGTGAGAAATTCACTGTAGTAGTAATTTAGTAAATACACAAATATAATAAGCATTTTGATATAATTTTACCAATAATCTCTGCAAGAACATACACCTTCTTTAAATCTGTGAAATCTGGCTCTATCACGCACAATAATCTCCCTTTTATAAACAGTTGATATGATTTTTATCACAGCATGACAATCCACACATATTCTAAGGTTCTTTATGACCTGAATTGGTGTTCCATCACCTGTACTAATTAAACCAAATGCCACGGCCAACTTCTCGCTGTGATAATTAAGCGCATTCTCCTTGTCTTCTTCCCCAATATCATGCAGCACAAGATTAGTCTCTGCTGCATATCCATAGGCTTTAATCCTGAACTTGATCTCATCAAGTTTTGCATATATCTCTTTGGAACTCGAATGACTATGATCAGCATTCACAAACTTGTGTATCCTACCATCAATCTCTGTGTAACTAAATCCTGGCACCTTCCTCACATCCCTAATCTTCATGGCCTCCCTCACTCTCCCAACATCATACCATCTCTGTTGTGCTGCATAAACATTCGATAACAACACAAAATCCCCACAATTGTTTGATCCCATCTCCACCAGCTTCCTTGATGCCATCTCAGCCACTTCCACGTTCCCATGAATCTTACAAGCCCCAAGCAAACTCTGCCAGAGCACCACATCAGGAACCATTGGCATTGAGTTTATGATATCACACGCCTCTTTTATCCTTCCTGCTCGACCTAACAAATCTACCACACTCCCATAATGCTTAACATTAAGTTTCACTCCATACCCCTTCATCATATCAAACAACCTAACCCCTTCTTCCACCAAGCCAGCATGGTTGCATGCACACAATGCAGCAAGATACGACACCGCATCCGGAACCACTCCATCCACAGCCATCTTATCCAAAAGCTCAAGCGCCTTATTGCCATCACCGTTCATCGCAAGCGCCATGATCATAGTGTTCCATGTGACAAGACTCTTCTTGCAGCTCATGCTAACAAACACGGAATAAGCTTTATCAACAAAGCCGCATTTTGCGTACATATCAATAACTGCGTTACAAACAATCACATTGGTGTCTAGTTTCTCGTCCACAACATAGGCATGAATAATCTGGCCATGTTTCAAAGCACCCAATTGTGAACAAGCGGAGAGTGCACCCAGAACAGTTACCTCATTAGGCCGCCACCCCTCGTCCTTCATTCTGTTGAACAAAGCTATAGCCTCGTTGGGTCGGCTTCCTTGAGCCAGCCCAGAAATCATGGCATTCCACGAAGCAATATCTCGCTTTCGCATATTATCAAACACCTTATGGGCAGCGTCAAGATCACCGGTTTTGGCGTACACATCCAACAAAGTGGTCAGCAACAATACGTCAGCTTCGAACCCAAAACGCAGAAGCTGAGAATGAATCTGGGTGGCTTCGGAGAAAGCCAATGCGCGCGCACAGCCCTTGAGGGCGAAGGAGCACGTCAAAGCGTCCACCTTTTGGGGACTGCGTGACATGGCGCGGTACCATGACAGGGCCTGCATCGGTTCTGGGCTTTGGGCCAGGCCTCGGAGAACGGCGTTCCAGTCGTTGGTGGAGGGGCATTGGATTCGCCGGAAAATTTGGCCTGCGAAGGAGAGGTCGCCGGCGGGGGAGATGGAGCAGAGCTCGAGGAGCTTTGACCGGGAAGGGTGGAATTGGAATTTACCGGTTGTAATGAGATGCGCTTGGAGCTGCTTCATGCTAATCAGAGAGCTGCATTTCTGCAACAATGAATCCAATTGATACTGAGCGATCATGCTATCGAAGGAATCACATCTAAATTCAAAATCTTGAGTAAGTATATATTACTTTTGAGTTATATTATTTATATGTTCTATAAATACGCTAATGAAAATATGAGCGCTTATCACAGGTGTTAGTTATATAACATTCGGTAAATATTCTAACATTGATACTATTTTTTTAAGAATTTTTGTGCTGGGTTCTTTGGTTAATAGTATATTAATTATGTCGAAAAATTGTGTTACATGTTCAGTTGAGTTTGGGCTTTGGTTCTGAGTAATTGCAAACAAAGCAAGCCCGAGAGCATTACCAATACATTTCTTTATGATTTTTGTCAAATTATACTGCCTTGTTCTAAACATGATTCAAATCAAACACCGTGAGTTTTTACTTGCGGCAAATGTAGTTGGTAATTAAATCATATAACTCATTATTTTTTTGTTGTTTTACGTAATTTCTTAAGCTTGATTTCGGTTTCACTGTCACGTAGAATGATTAAAAAACTCGATCATAGTTTTAGACTTTTTTTTTTTTTGTTGCAGAAATTAAAAGGAGATCGTATATTCCTTATCTTCTAGCTTCCACTCTTTCGTGAAAATGCACAAATAAATGAAAATTTGAGTGAAGTATATGCATGTAAAGAATACCCTTGAGTGTACTTTTACATAATTCCATGTATATTATTTTTTTGTGCTGGCATGTACGTATACCACGGGCTTCTTCCGACGTAAACAATGAGTGAACAAACTTTAGCAACGATTGAAGTGAACCAACTTTTAACTCTCTTTTTTACGTTGCTTTAATGCTCAAACGAGAACAAATAAGAAAAGTGGTATGGTTAAGGTTAAGCAACCAATATAACAGAAGCAAATCGATGACCAATGTGAAAAGAAATAAAGTTACGCAACAGTTATTAGAGAACTACCAATTTGAATTTGATTCCTTTCAATTCAACTTTAGATGCAAAACACACAAGAACAATAGAGGAATTGCCTCCACAAATGTCTACTAAAGATTTGACTCAATTTCATCTCATGATGCAGCTTTCTGCTAGCTACGAGAGATGGATCTTGTACCTTTACTGGCCACTGCAAAAGATGATAATTGGAGACTCGTGGTACTTGCTGACCTCCGTTATTGCTCAATGTACAATATTGCTTTCAGGAAGAATAAGAAAAAATACAACACACCAACTTTACTTGCAACAATGAATCAACAGAGAAGATTTTACCCAAAAATCTTGTAACTGAAGAACCATTATGCCAATATCTTGTGACTGAAGAACTGTTATGCCTATTCCCGACTCCTCTGGACTCCAACCCAGCGAGCATAATCCACCCACCTGCAAGATACATGCATGTCACAAATTATAAGAAGTGGAAAATAGCGAATTTAGTTAAATGCACAAAGACATATCAAGATAAAGTGACAATCTTACAATAATGAGCCCAAGAAAGTGTTTCCAGTTCTAACAGCAAAGCAAATTGCGCTCAGCACAAGCTTGTGCTGGTGCAGCAAAGGTTCTAGAATTCGTTGTTCAATAACTCCAGCTATTAATTGGTACCTGGAAGAAGACAAAGATCTCCTCTTAGATTCTGTTTCACGCATGCAGAGGATAATTCATTACTATTAGGGTGTGCTCCCTCACTCAATCCGAGAGAATAATTTCATCATATAAGTTATTCATTTCTTTTTTTAAATACCTTAAGTTGCTAGAAACTGACATGTAAACCCCATAGGTAACACTTGTCGATAATACCGGTAAATCCTCCGCCTCAGCGGCAAAAGATTTGTCAACAAGTTTTCTTGCATTGATCAGTGCATTTGTTATTCCTGTACCAATCTGAAAAAGCAGTGCAATTACTCATTCGTACAATACGAGTCCACAATATATCAATTACATGATGCCCACATGAGTTGGTTTATAGGTGGGAGGCTTAGATAATTTGTATGAGATCCTAATTGCAAACCCCATTGCTATAATAATAATAATAATAATAAAAACAATAAAAAAAAAATAGCATGCCCAGATAGATCATAAGACAGGTAATTCATTTATGCCTCCCATTTTAAGCTTACAGGGTGATGTGCTCACAATATTTTCTTTTTCCTATTACGGAAGTTGTATTAGTCTTGTGGACAACAAAAAAGCAGCGAACGAGTATCATCACCCACGTATCTGAGCTCAATGTTCTCTAATCAACTTCATAAAGTATCTTTACAAATTGATTCTGTAAAATCTTGTATAAAAGGTTCTTAGACCGTCCGACATGTATTAGACTATCTTGTGTATATATGTAATAGTCCAAATGAGTAGATTGCCTCATTAGACCGTTTAGTCTCATAGTGTCTACTAAGTTTTGGACAGTTTGACACGATAGTATGTTAAGATCGTCTAGTGTCTATTCAATTATATTTTGAAAAGTACTATTCACGTGTCTTTCTCGTGAGTATACATGTGTCTTATGTGTGTCTATAAATAAGACTTTGTAACTTCAGAGAAATCTGAGTTGTAATCCCTTATCTATAATGAATTCTTCTATGGATGTAGATTGAAGTTTATTAATACTTCAATCGAACCCCGTTATTTCTGTGTTTGCTTTTTTTTTTTACCTTGTATCATCCAACTATTAGGTTAGGATCTCTGTTTTCTAGGTTGCTTGTGTGGTAGACATTTCTGAGTGAATTTGTGAGTTATTCCATAACATGTCTATTCTAAGGTATTCCTTTTTAATTATTCTCACTTTACACATCTTCTAACCATACACGGTTTACTCATATGGCGTCCAGCTGTAAAATCTTAATTCCAGCACTTCAAATAAACTAAGATAAATTTAGTAAGCATGGGGAAGTATGCAAGAGTTGCAAGTTAATTTCCAAATAATGATAGTGTTCCCTGTCTTCATTAGCTACCGAATAATCAATCTTTTCATTAAATTAAAAATAAAAAAGAGGCACACCAAAGGTACTGCTTTACCCTACTGTATTCTTGTGAACATTCTTAAATCCCCGCAAAATAATATCAACAATTGGAAGATGGTAACAAGAGCAATAAAAAACAGCAAAATGGCGTTTGTAATGTATGGTCAAGAGTAAGTCTGGTGGCCGAATGATTTTAAAAGAGAATTCACCAATCATCATAAACTAGAAGAAGCGGAAACATGTATTTCAAAGCATCTAAGAAGTTAAATTACCAGTGATGCACTAGTCCCAACAGCAAATAGCTTTGCACCGTTACGCTGCATAAGAAATGTTGTTAAAAACCGTCACTGACAAATAGCTGCTTGAATTTCTTAGGATCCAACACGTACCACTATAGCACCTATTCTCTGGATGAGTGTATATGAGGTTCCGGCCAAAGCCACCTGTTGAGTGTTTACGAAAAATTAAACCCAATCACACAACGAGTGTAATTTTAAAAAAGTACAGTATTTATCAAGACCAAAAATAATAAAATAAACAGAAGCAGATGAAGAGTAGTTTGAACAGTGTTAACCTGAAAAGCATTTTCAGGGCAGCCATAGAAGAATTTAGCAACAGTTCCAGCACTAACAGCAGGTGGTGGTCGGAGAGAAACTGTGGGAGCAGGAAGCCACACAAGCATAAAATCCGCTACAATGGCCATTATCTGTTCATAATTAAACGATACAGTGATTAATGTTTTATTTGCACTGCATAGAAAACTCAGTTTTACAGAACATAAATGTAATGTACTAAGCAGGTTCAAGGAATTGAAGGAACACGCCTACCACATCGGCACAAACAAAATCAAGCTCCTTACTAAAATTTTCTTTGCGCTTCTCCAACTCCGCAGCAGTCTGAAAAGCAAAAGTGATAATTATTACAACCAGTGAACCATGCACCACACTGAAATAGTCGAATACATAAAAATGGGTGAAAAATTATGGTGTTCATCGAAATATTACAATGCAGGGAACACTCTATCTAGTACAGAGCACATTATAGCATGTGGTAATTTTGGTCTACCTCATGCCATATCTAATGCATGCAGGATAATATAGTTTAAGAAAGGTGAAATTGCGAAAAGGAACCTTAGTAAAGATGCCAACACCGCATTCCATGGCAACCTTGGCAAGGAACAAATCATCCCCCAGCAACCTCTCCTTGAACCCTCCGAAATTCAACAGCCACCGCAACACCGCCGATTTCTCCAGCTCGAAGAACCTCTTCAAAATCGACCCCGGTACTCGCCCCGCCTCAACCGCCGCCGCTAAATCCGCCGGCAATTTCTCCAGCGGCCGCCCTGCCTCCGCGAGAACCAGGAGCGCCTCCTCCCTGTTACGATCCCTGTCTTCCGATTCCCCGTCGCCTCCGCTTCCTCCTCCTCCACCTCCACCTCCACCTCCTCCATGCCCTCCTCCGGTCCCTCCGCCGTGTGCCGATGCAATAATGGAGAGTGCCGGAGAACGAAGCGATGTGAATAGCGGAGCGTAGGCATAAGAGTTTGTGGTACGCAATGAGAGAGTGAAGGAAGGTAGCGGCAGAGAATAACCGTTTTGCAGAGAGAATGAGCGCGCGCCGGAGAAGTTGGAGAAGGAAGCCACAGCCATTGCAGTTGCAGTTGAAGTTGGAGGGTGCGTGTTGAGAGAGAGAGTGACCGTTAAAGGTAGAACTTTGGTGGTGGAGTGGAAAAGGGAGGTACATGACTTGGACTTCTTTGTCAGACACACACTCATCACACTCTAGCGGTCGTTGCCGTATACACCACGCGCTTTCCTCTGTCCTCAAATTTCTCATAACAAACAACCATAATCACCTTTTTTTTTTTTTCTTTTACATTTTTCTGTAGCATAATTTTGCTCTCCTCCTTATGTACAGTAATGTATCCTTATTCATGAAAAATATTTTATATAATTTTATATAATTTAATCTAAAAATTATGAATAATATATTTATATGATAATAAAAGTAACCTTGTTGATGTCGTTATGAATAATTTATAGATATTCTTGATTAAGCATCAATATATCAAATGATGACGGCGCATTGAATATTAAAAGGGTGGGAATTGAGTTCTAATTTTTTTAAACATGTCTCAATAATAATATTTAAAATAATTTATAAAGTTAATATTAACATTTATACTAAAATTTAGTGATAAAATTTATAAATAAAGTTAACAGTGTTAATAATTTTTGTCTGAAATAGACCTAATTGAGATATTTTTTTTAAGTTAAGACTCGTTTAATATCTTCTTACAAATCAATGACAATCTGACACGTGTGAACAAAGATAATATCATCTGATTAATTAAACCATAAAAAAATATTAAAATATTAATGTGCAATATCTCTTAGGGTTAAATATATTTTTTTATCTCTTAAGTTTTAGTGAAATTTGTAATTAGTCTCCCTTCAAAACTCTATACATTTTAAATCAAATGTTGTTAAGTTTATGTGACGTTTCAAACGCGATTTATAATAATAATTGAGCTACTATTAAAGATAAAATGTGTCAAAATATGTAAACATTTCAAATATTAACCTGAAATGCGTTTAAAATGTTAAATAAACGTAACAAAATTTAGTTAAAATGATTAAATCTACACATTTATAAAGATATGGACTAAATTAGTCTAAAATTTCAAAAATTGACTAATCAAATTTCATTACACTTGATGAAAAAAACATATTTAACACTATTTTTTATTCTCCTTTTCTCCATATTTTTAAGCTTCGTCTATTCTCCTTAATTTGAAGGGTTGGGGCAAAATTGTGACTTTAAATTTCACGCGCATAGATTATCCGGTTGTGAAGGTGATATGATGCATGAGTTAATAAACTTTATATATATTGTTTGTGGAAAATAAACTTAAACTACTTCCAATGATTTAATTGAATTTTTATCATTAAATACATTTTAATGGAGAAAAATATTATTATTTATTTTTTTATAAGAGACATCTACATACTTATATATTTACTTTGCATAGATTGAGTTTTTAAATACACAATTTTATTGGTTCATGCATCAAATACAGTTTCAGTGATTTTCAAACATGTGTATAGGGAGAAGAGTAAGTTATTCCAAACATGTCAATGTGCTTCAACAAATATATCATTCATTAAACTACTTATATTTGAATATTCATGAATACTCGTAAGTTTTAAGAAAACCTCAAATATTTTTTAAACACCTATCGATAATAAGTAAATTTTTTTTATCCGGCTCATTATCATTCATATTATTATCAAGTTTCTATTTTTTAATCTACTCACAACATAAAACTTTTATTAACATATGGAAAAGTATATTAAATATTATTAGCAAATAAAAACAATAATTGTTGACACATGATAATTTTATCTATTTTTTATAAATAAATAATCTTTATGATATTTTTGTTATATGCTATAAAGTTTGAAACAAATAATAGTTGTTATAGACCAATGATTGTTTTTATTTTCTGGAATAATAGATGAAAAACTTAAATATAATCTAATCCTCAAAAAAAACTTTAAAATACAGTGCACTTTGGATAATGAGATTAAAAGTAATATAAAAGAATATTAGTTTATAATAATAATAGTCAAATCTTAAATTGTTAACCATATCAATTTTTATAAAAGTGTACTGTTAATTTTATTAAATTTAAATTTTACGAAGAATGCAATATAATATATTTATTATAAACACAGCAAACAAAAGTGTATTTTAATAAAATATTTACTTTAATATAAGCGAACATTTAAATTTAAATAATTATATATTTATATTCAACAAATGTCCGTTTACTTATCCCAGATCTGAGATATATGGACTTTATTATTAGTATGCGGAGTTTCAAATACATGGAATAAGTCTTAAAATAGGTGAAAAGATTATTCTAAAAATCCTTAAATGTAATTTATATTTATGGACTTAATAAGTCTGTATATGCAATACATTATTAAATTCTTATTAAGTCAATATATTATAACAAAAAGTATTTTAATTTTAACTGATTTAAAGAGGTCTATTTCTCCTATTTATCTTATCAAAGATCAGATTTATATTAGCAAAAGACTATAGCTCGATTATTGATAACTCACACCTCATTTCATTTCGAGACTATTCATGCAAAAAACCGATAATAGCAATTTTAAAAATAATAGAATGTTTAATTCAAAAGAACCAGTTACAAATTTATAATTTAGTGTATATATTATAATACAAGTGTGTACTTGTTGGATTTATAAAATTTTGATTTTCTATTGAATTTATTAATAAACATTAATTTCAATATTTTAAAATATATTAAAAATCTTTTTACTATATCAATATATGATATATTGTAAAAGTCCTACGAAGAAGCAATATAATAAACAAATAAAGAATCTAAATGCGTATTTGATCTGTTTAACAACTTTTTTCAATATCTATTAGAATGACCGAATACGATTCCTAACTTTTATCACTAGAACCACATTAAATATTAATCAATTAATTTATTTTTTATTTTTTATTATATATCATTATGTGTAAATAGATTAATTTTTTCTCTTAGATTTTTTAAGTTGTTTTTTTCCTGTATTTTTTTAAGGGTTAAATATGTTTTTGGTGTCTTAATTTCTATGAATTTTGAAATTAGTTTATTTCAAAATTTTAGATCAATTTAGTCTTTAATCTCTCCAAATATGTGGCTTTAGTCATTTTAATCAAATTTTGTTAGGTTTATTTGACATTTCAAGCGCATTTCATATGAGTATTTGACTTAACATTAAAGCAAAAATATTTCACAGAGTATAAATAACTTAAATACAATCATAAAATCTGTAGGAAACATCAAATAAACTTAACAAAATTTGATTAAAAAAATTAAACTCACGTATTTCATACAAAATTTAAAAAATGACTAATTTTAAAATTCGCTAAAAGTTAAGGGACAAAAACATATTTATTTTTTTTAAAACTAATACAATGATTTTAACATTTTAAATATATTAAAATTAATATATTTAAAAAGAAAAAAAAGATAATCTGTCTCGTACTTTTAAAACATGCTTTACCCAATCAAACAAACTTTATTAGTGGCCGATATATCACACAAGGCAATTGAAAACTACTTCATCATATATTGTGAAGCTTAAATTGAAATGAGAGTCCAATCTAAGTTTTCAATGTATGGACAATATTCATCACTCAAGTCAAGTGACAGTGAAATGGAGAAGCCATAACAAAAATTATGACACATTACATTATTATCATTTTCAATTATCTTTTATGAATCAAAAAATGGAAATATATCACTTAAAATTAATTAAAGCTATAAATATATAATTTCTCATTTTTTACCAACACTAATTTAGACCATAACTAAACATGTTTAACATTAAACTCGTTTTAATTTTGCAATTGCAAGCGCTGAATTTTAATTTAATTTTAATTTTTGTTTTTGTTTTTGTTTTTTTTTTACCCTGAAATAAAAATCCACGCGTCAATCGTACACGATAGGGAACATCTTATCCTATTTTTTTTTTAATTTTTTTTTAATATCTGGATAGGTATAGAAACCTAAGCTTGGTTTGGTTTGGTTTGGTTTTGCAGAGAGTGTATCAACAGAAGAAACAGAGGCATGGCTTCGTGTACAACACCTCCTTCGCTTATGCTGGCTCATCCACAGGACCTTTCTTCTTCTCTTCGCTTCTTCTCTCACAGTCACAGGCCTCTTTCTAGAACCTTCTCTTTCTGTCCTCTCGTCTTGAAATCCTCTTCCAAGTGGGTCCGCTTCAGTTTCCGAACAGAGCCCAAATCCAGGACTAGCCATGCCGTCGTCGCCGCTTTGGCTGCGGAGGTTGAACTGCCTGAAACCGTCGACGACGCGGCGGATGGAGTCGATGCGTCCGCCCCCACCGACGCTGTCGCCACCGTCAAGCCTAAGAAAGGCAAGGCTGCATTGCCTCTCAAGAGGGACAGGGTATGTGTAATATCTTTTCTTTTTCTATTTTTTTTTTAAATTTGTTATGTGTAAGGAGTTTTGGGTTCGCCGGTTAGAAATTAAATTAGTATTTTCTTGTGAATAAATTGCATGCTTTGTGTTTTTCTATTTGTTTTTTTTTTTCGTTTATAATTGCTTTTAAGTAGAAGTGTGTTGGTGTTTTTTTGTTTTTTTTTGGGTTCTGTTTCGTGTTCCCTCGATGGGTAATTGCTGCAGTGGTAAAAGGTGTATCTGAATGTCCTGTGTTTGTTTGAATGACCAATAATGGGTTCTTTGCACAAGCTGCTCGTTCAATTGAAATGAAATGATGTTTGGAAGTAAAATTGCCTAGCGTTTCATTAAAGTGGGATGTTGATGAAAAAGATGTTGATGAAAAAAAAAACAATTGAGTTATAATTTTATTTGGACCAAGTTTATATATACTATCTGTCTTTTTCGCGGAATTACATGCAAAATATCTTCTGAATATTCAAGGGTGTATAGTTTGAGTACCAGGTTGGAGGTGTTTGTTAGCGGTGCATCCTTGATTGTTAATGGTGGTGTAAAGTGTTTGTTCCATGATCATTCTAGGATGGTTTTTGCTTGTTTGGTCTCCTTCTTCCCATTTATTTGCATCATCAGTATCTTCCTACAGTTTTGATATAAATTTTACTACTTCTTCCATAATCGAGCTGAGTGCTTCCGTCATCAAGTTGTTCATATTTGATGTTATCTTTTAACCCGTTGTTTCAAGTCTAATTGTTCTTCTACTGTGTCACCAGTCAAGGTCTAAGAGGTTCTTGGAAATTCAACAATTGAGGGAGCGGAAGAAAGAGTATGACTTGAAGACAGCAATATCTTTGGTTAAACAAACTGCTAAAACCAAGTTTGTTGAAACGGTAGAAGCCCATTTCCGCCTCAACATTGACCCTAAGTATAACGACCAACAGCTAAGAGCAACAGTGAGTCTCCTGCTCCTTGGTTGATTTTGTTACATTGAAAACTTGAGTTATGATGAATGGATTTTAATTCCGAGTCTTATGACGCTTTCTTGACAGGTAAATCTGCCCAAGGGAACTGGAAAACCGGTTAAAGTGGCTGTTCTCACTCAAGGTATTTATGCTTCATAGTCTTCATTCCCACTTTTATTAGTTAATTATAGGTTTCCAGAAATTGCTGAAAATAATTTTCTTAAAAGAGGATTCATACGAAAGGAAGTGTATGTTATGTAAACTTCCAGTATGGATGGGCATAATAAGATGGTAGTTTTCTCTCCCAAATGTGGACGTTGTGCTGCCCAGGCAAGGTATTGAAATACAGGATTTTCTGTGCCACTTCATAAATGGAAAGTTGTATCATTCTGGATTCAGAATTTTTAGATAACTAATTTCTGGTAATTCTTTCAAAAGTTAAAGTGCATCTACTTTTGGTAGAGTGTGATGGTTCATGCTTCATGTGTGTACAAAGTATGAGTTGCTATGATTGTGTATTCAAATTATCTGTCTTTTTATTTACATGGACAAATAAATAATTATAAAAGCAAAAGATTTTATCCGCCTGTGATATGCTATTGCCAGTCATTCGCTTTAGATTCTACAGAGTTCTAACTAACTAGTGTCTGCTTTTACCAGCATGCTATTTGAAGTTTTAATCCTTCAGTAAGTGGACTGTAATTTTGATCATACTCCATCTGTCCTTGAGTTGGCTATGTATTTACATTTGATAATTTTATGATCTTCACCCTGTCAGAATGAGTATTGTCTGGCATACGGTTTATTTAAATTTTCATGGTAGACCATGACCCCTTTTTCTAAATATGTCTGTCAATTAGCCCATCCTTCTGAAAGGAACATTAATCTTTGATCTGTCTCTGCTCTGAAAAATAAAAATGTCTGTAGCTGGAGTTGCTGATAGGGATCCACAGAAACAACTGCCACCCATGTCACAACAGTTTGGGTTTGCTACATGGATCAATTAACACTATTGAGTTTGTACGAAACCATCAGTAAGCCATGTAGTGAGTAGAAATATTTAGAGTTAATTGTTAAAAAGGGTGGCCTGGTGATGGTGGTTTGGGATGGGTTCTGGTTAATTGTTTACAAGTTTAGTTTATGCATTGCTTTGTTTGCAAACTTACTCATTAGACGGATAGGTTTAAGAAGTCAAATTTCCTCAAGTTACAAGATTTTTGTACCATAAATAATAGTTACATATTAACAATTAAGTGAAAGTTCTTTGCTAGTCACTCTCGGTTGTCGGGAGCCTGTTTTAGTGCTTTTTATTGTGCTCTTGTTGATTTGGTTCTGAATCTGAGCAGAGATATGTCATAACAAGTATTGTCTTAAGGTGTCTACGTTTGATGAAAAGAACACTGGACTGTTTATGTATATGAAATGGTTGTAGTGGGTAGGTCAGATCCAATTGTCTGTGTATGTAGCATTTTTGCAAATGGATAGGTCAGATCCAACTTTTTTTCTATTCAATGTACACTTGTTATATGAATTTCTTCTGTTTGTAACTGGAATAATTAAACTATAGTTTAATCTGTTTGATGAATTTTAAGTGGGTTCCTTGACGTTTTTATCTATCTCTTTGGAGGATATTTATACTCCCCGCAGTTGTGCTTTTGCTCGTTCTATCTGATGAAATATCTTCTCAAGGGCTATTCAAAACTTCTGAACGAAAGTTTTTCATAAGTATATGGTGAGATAATCAAAGTTATGAATGACAAGTATCTTGTCTAAGATTAAAAACGAACATTCTAAATTGCATCTTAATATTCCTTGTTAAAATACATGATAGTAGCTTTTAAAGTTTAGCGAAGAAAGAAGAATGGGATAGATGACAAGTGTTCACCATATATATAGGCTAAGGCGGTTCTGAATGTCCAATGTAATGACGTCAATAAAAATCAAATGGACAAAACACCATTAGAGTTACTTCCTGCTTACTATTTACGCATGCCTGTATAGTTCATAATACATTTTTTGTTTTTACTAGACTAATCCCAAGTTCATTATGATAGGGGAAAAATTCGATGAGGCAAAAAATGCAGGAGCTGATTTGGTGGGTGGAGAGGACCTTATAGAACAAATAAAAGGAGGATTCATGGAGTTTGATAAACTAATTGCTTCTCCAGATATGATGCCTAAGGTGTTACTTTGGTTATCTTTGTTTTAATTTGTGATTAGATTAATAGATTTTGTCAATTTCGCATTTATTTATTTATTTGTATAATCTGAGTATTCCACAGAATTATGCAATCTCAATAAGTTATCTGTAAAATTGGTAATAATTGAATTATTTGCAAATCGGATTATCCTAATGTGGATTAAAAACGACCTTGTAAGTGTTTTGGTAAATTTAATTTTAACTAGTTTGCAACCTCTGCGTTCCTATTAAATTAGGTGTTCTGAATGTATCATCCAGGCATGCTTTGTCTGTGCTTCTTAACTGTTAATTTACTTCACTTGCTGATCATATTTTTTCAGTGAAAGTTTGAAACTTATAATTAGATGGCATCAAATGGATTGCCACCCATATGTTCCCGGTTGACATTTCAAAGTGCTTGTGATAAAATGCATATCTCTTCTCTATTATGTTTAAATTAATTAACAAACTTAGGTGTTTGTCAATTTGGTAGCATGCTGTAAGGTAGCATTGTTACTCTTCAAAGGTACCATCATTAAACTTTTAGATATGCTGTTGACATATTTTCTTTAATTATGAAGAGTTCAGTAATTCAATATATTTTTAGTTTTTCTATTTGTGATGGAACCACCCTTAATTAATTATCGTTGTTGATTGTGTCAGGTTGCTAGCCTAGGAAAGATTCTGGGGCCAAGAGGACTGATGCCAAACCCAAAAGCTGGCACTGTAACACCTAATATTCCTCAGGTGTATTATCCACTTCTGTTTGCTTTTTTCATTGCTTGCATGTTGTATGTAGTGAACCGTGGTGCAAAATCTACAGATTTATACTTGGTTGACGCACTCTCTTTTGTTTTTTCATTTTCTCTGTAAAGAGATACAGATTTATACAAGAGAATGGGTGACAAATTTTAAGATTTTTGCTTATGGTTAATCAGAAACCCTTTTAAATCCATTCAACAATACAGGCTATAGCAGAATTCAAGCAGGGAAAAGTTGAATACAGGGCAGATAAAACTGGAATCGTGCACTTACCTTTTGGAAAAGCTGACTTTTCAGAAGAGGATCTTCTTGTAAACTTTCTTGCTGCTGTGGTATGTTCTTTCCTTAGCAACCTTTGTATCTGTATTTCTAATTTCACAATGATAAACTTGTAACCAACGTTCTAATTTCACAGAAATCAGTAGAGGCAAACAAACCTTCAGGTGCTAAAGGTGTGTACTGGAAAAGTGCCCACATATGTTCATCCATGGGGCCTTCAATCAGGTTAAATATCAGGGAGTTGCTTGATTACAGACCTCCATCAGAATAGAACCTTCACCTGTAAATGTTCGTTTGAGTTCAGTCGGCCATCCCGGGTCCCATTGTGAGATATTGTCAAATATTTAGTGAAAGATGTTACCGAAGTTACATCTGGGGATGAACAGGGGATATATATCACACTGTGGTGCTTATATCTCTCTGTTCCAAATGTTTGCACACTACATTACATAATCTTTGACCCCCGGCTGAGAATTTTCCTTGTAGTACTTCTTTTGTAACTAACACCAGACATCTAATTATATTTTCTTTCCTGGGAATAAAGTTTCACTTTTACATTTGATTATTAGGTATTCCACTCCTCAACACCCTGTGTTCGTTGTAATCATTTACAGGGTTAGCTTCATGTTTATAGAAGGACGAGTTTTTAATTCACTCCTGTTAAAATACATTGATTTAAGTATTTAACCAATCTGAAATGAACTTTATTTATTAACAATAACATGTAAACCAAGCATCCTTTTATCTGTTGAATTTAGGTAGTAGTTACCTAATAAAGACAAGAATGTGTGTGTGGTTAAGGAAGATAAGGACATGGGTAGGAGATAATTGTTGGTTAGAAAGTTTAAGATCTTAAAGAGATGGTGCATAAGTGTGTGAATGAATGAATGAGTGGTGTTTTTCAAAGCATTATGTGGCGTGCATTTGCAGGCAAAACATTTCAATCATGAGTGGAGCCCTATTAGTGACAAAAAAAAACTCCTCAGTTTGGTGTTAGTACATAGCCCAACAAGCCTACCCAAAAATGGAGGATTTTCTTCTCTTTGTTTTCTTTTTTCTAATCATATTATTCCATTCACCCTAATGTTTTAATAAATGTTATTTTTAAACAAAAAAAAAATGATGTCCCAATTTCAAATCTTAAAATAATTTCAATGAATTCCGTATGCGTGGAAAGTGAAAACAATCATTTTTTCCATCACTTCTCCGATACCAGAAGGTTTTGAAAAATATGTTTGCAAAATTAGAATTATGTTTATTAAAATACCCGAAAACCTTATTAAATTATATACATCCTACTTGTTAAGTATTTATGCATATAATTTATTGTGAAAGATTTCAAATCTGTACGGAGTACTTTTTCAATATAGTTTAATTTATATCCATAATATTATAAAGATTCAGACTTTAATGTATTAAATAGTTTACAGATATTTAATAGTATGTTTTTTCTCTAGTTTTCAGACTAAACTAAGAAAAAGTATTCTCACAACCCCTTCCCCTGCCATCTTTTTCCATTTTTACACTTCTTTGAACAAAACATTCTATAAAAAGAATGTACTCTTTTTTGTTGTCAGATAACATTTCATTAAAAAAAACAAATAGCAAGGAAGAACTAAATAATATTAATTAATTAGTTAAGTTCCTAAGCCAAACTCAATAGATATTACATTTACTTAATTTAACAAGCAAGTTTAAAGCTTATAAATCCCAAAACATTTACTTAATTTAATAAAATAAAATAAAGAACTATGCTTACTAAATGAACATATTTTAATCAAAAGCTAAGTCTTGATTAGGGAGTGTTATTTTTTAATCTATTATTACTTTCAAGCAAAGATGTACTTAGCATTAAAACAAAGGCATAACATTCACAAGACTTGTTAAGGAAAAGTTAAACCTGAATGATTGAGAGTAAGAAGTTGAAGGGAAAGAGTGAAGAGTGAAGAACACTATTATTGACTATAGTGTTAGAAGTGTTGTTGTGTAGTGAAAAACGGTGCGTTTAAACTTTATGGGAATAGGAGTAGGTAATGCGGGTGCCAGCTGTTACCATATCACTCTTCTTCTCTGCTATTCTTCTCTTCTTCATCACTGCTCCGATTCTTCCATTAGGGTTTCCTTTTTCCACCCGATCCATATTTTCTTTTCTGCAACTATTCCTTCATCGCTTTGATTTTACACTTCTCGCTGTTCCACGGTACGCTTTTCGTATTTTTTTGTTACGTTCATAAATCAATCATAATCTTTCTCTGTGTTTCTTTCTTTCAGCACTTGTTAACTCCGAATCTTGTATTTTTTTGTTGTTATATTTGACATTTCTATTTTTGGCTTGTCAAATTTGGATTTGGTGATCGTGCCACTTAGTGTTCGTTTTTTAGTACAAAGAGGAAAAAATAGCTGTTTGTTTCCCTGTCCATCGGGACCCGTGTGTGTGTAATCTGTTCACTCTGCTTCTAAGGAACTTAGTCATTGCTATAGTTGTCTTGTCGCTTTTTGGTTTTTTTCTTTAACTGGAATTGTCCACCTCAGTGAGTTAATTATGTAATCTAATCTGAGTTACTAGGTTCACTTTTTTTTTTTATTAGTTTATTTTAGCTCAAATCTTGTTGGCATGGTAGTGAAGATACGGGTGAATGTTCTGCACAAACATCGTGGTTAAAAAAAAAAGAAGAAGCAGAAATGCAAACCATTTCAGTTGATTACTTGGTTCCATTTTATCTTGATATTTTTGAAGTGTAATATCTTTTTGTAGGAAATTGCAGAAACGAATACAAAATCCTAGGGTTTAAAAACCTCTGCTGTGTGCACTGCCCTATCTCAAAATTTCATTTTTTATTGCTCACTCAAAAAATTCCTGCTAAATGCATATCTGAGTTTTTTTTTTTTGTTCAGGCTTGATAATCTTGAAGTAAAGTCTCACTGGTTTTGACCTGTGCAGTAGCATGTTTGTGTTGGTTTCGGCTATTATGTAGCGGTTTGCAATAGTACTTGATTGTCCTCTTTCAACAACCTAAACTGTTCTCGTACTTTAATCACAGATCTTAAGCTTGAGGGTATTACATCATTGCTACACTGCTATGTGGTACCAATTGGCTTATCACCGGCAACTGCCACTCTGTTCTCCTTTGTAGAGCTCAATGGTACCAGAGGGCTAGGGAGTTATGGGCTGCTCTCAGGATGCTAATGGTTATAGGGGTAAGACTAGTACATTTGATGGATGCTTCCTTGTCAGTGGTTCATTAATTTACAGTTTAGGTTTTCATAAGCTTCTGAGTCTTGAGTCTTGTATGAGTTATTTTTTAGTTAGTCATCATCACACTGTAGTACATATCAACAAATTCGTCATTCATTTTTAAATGTCTGTTCGATCAAATCACAATTGTATGCATTTGTCTTTTCTTTTAACATGTTCAAAGAATTATACCTCTGTTAAGTGCTGATTATATTGTTGCAGGTTCTTTGTACTGTCAGCTAATTCTCTTTATCGTCTGGCTTCCCACTTTTCAAGATGTGACAGCACGAGAAGTACATGCTGACCATAGAAGAATTTCTTCTCTGGTAGAGTTAGCTAAGCAACCCGCTTCTGGTGAATCTGGACTCTTTGACCCCATAGAAATATCACCTGCTGTCTTACCAAAATTTCCGTATCCTTCTGAGTCTTTGCCACCAATGTATCCTACTTTCCCAACCAGATATGAACCAGTTTTAACGGGAAAATGTCCTGTTAACTTTTCCCATCCAGGTATATCGAATATACTAGATAAAACAGCATCTGATTGCTCTGGACCTTTGGCAGCCCTTGTAGGGAATGTAATATGTTGTCCTCAGTTTAGTAGCTTGATCCACATCTTCCAGGCTTTCTACAACATGAAATCCGATGATTTGGTTTTACCTAATGCTGTTGCCAATCATTGTTTTTCTGATATTATTAGTATTCTAGCCAGTAGAGGGGCTAATAGTACGATACCTACACTATGCTCAATAAAATCATCTAACTTTACTGGCGGGTCATGTCCTGTGAAGGATGATATTACTCTCGAAAAAACAGTCAATACAAGTAAGTTACTTGAGGCGTGCAGCACTGTTGATCCACTTAAAGAATGCTGCAGACCTGTTTGCCAGCCTGCGATAATGGATGCAGCCCTACAAATTTCTGGAAGACAAATGACGATTAACAATAATGAAAATATGGCCGGGGAAGTGAATCACACTGACTATCTTAATGATTGTAAAAGTGTGGTTTATTCATATCTTTCCAAAAAGCTATCATTTGAAGCTGCAAATACTGCATTCCGAATACTGTCGGCCTGCAAAGTCAATAAAGGTACACTGTTTAACTATTTCATTTTTAATTTAATTTAACTTATTTATAGTTTAGGAGATATCCAGTGACAGCTAGTTATATCATTCATGGATAAATTAGGATTAGAATGCAGGGGAAGGTAATTAAGTGAGTTTATATTACTGGTATTGGTTTATATTCACGTGTCTTATTACTTGGGTTGGGTGATTTCATATTTTATCTATATTTCGTGTGCAGTAAAGAGTTCTAGTTCCATTAGGAAAGAGTTAGAATTTGTGTTCTTTTTTTCTTTAATTTAGGCAAACTAAGATTACCAGAATGTTGTACAATATGATATTTGATTCGAATTTTACATTTCCCAGAAGCATGCGCTTTATATTTTGAGATGAATGGGTATACCTGGACTCAAAGTTGTGCATGCGAATGACATATAATTAAATTTGTGTTGGGTAAATTGAATTGTAATCTTGTTTCACCTTTATTAAACACTTGTAAAGAGTACATATTGTTTGCGCAGTTTGTCCTTTGAGTTTTAAGGAGCCTGCAGAAGTAATCAGTTCATGTCAGAATGTAGCTGCCCCTAGCCCTTCCTGTTGTAGTTCATTGAACGCATATATTGCTGGGATACAAAAGCAAATGTTAATTACAAATAAACAAGCTATAATATGTGCAACACTTTTTGGATCTATGTTGCGTGGAGGTGGAGTGATGACAAATATTTATGAGCTTTGTGATGTTGATTTGAAAGATTTCAGCATACAAGGTATTAATCCTGCACAAGCTTAATTGATATGTGCTGCCCATGACCATTTTTTGAATTTCTCTGATCTAATCTTTCTGTTGTGGCTCTGCATGATGCTGGTGCGGGCAGCATATGGACAACAAGGTTTGCTCTTTTTTCCTAATGCTTGCATTTTGTTCAGAGCTGTTGTTTTTTAATTCACTAACCTATTTACACATTGGTTCAGACAGCACATGGATTTGTTATCATAGTCCAGGGAATTTGTGATATAATACTTGATAGTTGAATGCAATCATGCTATTTAGGAATTATTTCCCATTCCTGTCAGAAAGTTGATGGATTAGGTTGTTAGTTGAACATTGCATGCGGGATTAGGAGGGATGCATTCTAGGTTCATTAGAATACGATCTTGGATCATCTCATAATAAAAATAGTTCAGTTGAGCAGAGAAAAAAGGCTGCTTTTAAAGCAGTGTCTTGATGCTTGACTTTTGTCAAGGAATAATTGTGATGTTGGTAAATAATATGTTTGTTGGTTTATATGCAGGATGTTTACTTCGGAGCTTGCCTGGAGATGTGGTATTTGACAATTCATCCGGCTTTAGCTTTACATGTGATTTGAGTGACAACATTGCAGCCCCCTGGCCATCATCATCTTCAATTACATCTCTCTCACTCTGTGCTCCCGGTATGTTTTTAGAGAAAATTACTGTCTTCATTATTGCATACTTTTACAAAATACTGTTTGCATTTGCTTATTTATTGCCCCTATCCATTTTGGCAGAGATGTCATTACCTGCTCTCCCAACTTCACAAACATTAAAAAATAATGGTAAGTCCCATTTTGAAGTTTATTTTATATATTAATACTGATCTGGCCGTTAGTTCAACGAATATAATACACATCTTTAATGTTTTAAATTTTCTTGCACAGTGCACACCCTAGTTTTACGCCTATGATATGATTAAAATTCTTTTGGCCTGTCTCCAGTTCATCGAAGTGAAATTGTTGCAGAGCCAAATTTTAACATTATGAACATGGTGGATTTTGCAGGTTGTAATTCCGGTGGCGTTGGATTGCTTTTGCTTATTTTTTCATTTTTCATCTTCAGTACGCTGTTGTGTTGAAGAGTAGGGTTTAGAAGTGTGTCAGGAAGGCAGTTCAATGTGTCTTTGGTGTGGCTTTTGCATGTATATTTTTGAATGGCCTCATTGTATAGAAATCGCCCCTTTTCTCCCCATTTCCACGTGTCTTCTGCTTGTATGTTCTGAGCAGATCATTCCGGAGTCGGTGCTCATTTGATTTAGGATCCATAATTGTGCTGTGAAGGGTTCGATTATTTTCTTTTTTGCTGAATTGCTGACAAGCAGATGCTACATTACTATGGCAGCATCAGGGACTGACTAACACTGATTCGGAACTGACAAAGTTGAGTTTGACCATCCATAAGGGCAGCTATTAAAGTATGTGACTAAATCATTAGACATTTAGATGTGATTTGAGTTTAACACCAATACTAATTCATTGGACGTGAATGGAGTTTAACTGGAGAGTGTCTTCAAGGTAAAACTTTCAGGATATTGGATGTTAAAACCCGTACAGAAAAAGTGTTATATTTGCCCCCAAGCTAATACATGCCAAAGGCTCAATGCCCAGAATAGCATTTTCAATTCGCATTTTGAAAATAAATAATGCATACATGACATGAAAAAGCTTATAATTTGTTGTGTGGATGTTATACAGATTTATTTTTCCCAGAAAGCGTATTTTTCTCAGGTAGGAATGAGAATCTAATGTAATGGACAGTGACATCATTTTTTGAAAGGTTAAGATATTAGTATTAGGAAGTTATTTGTTCTGTGACAAATTTTAAACTATGTAAACCCGCTTAAGCATATTTGTCAAGAGAACGTATTTTACCATAAAATGTTTCGAAATTTTGCAATTAATTGAATTAGAAACTGGACGAAGAATGTATATAATAATAATAATAATGATGTAGCAGGCCATAAGTGGGTCAAAACATAGAAGGTAAATGAAAATAAATTAGATTTGGCTGAAGAGAAATAAATGCAGCAGTAAGATTAATTGAAAAAAGAAATATAGTTAAAAGATAGCTGTGTTCTTTATTTTCATTCTAATAATAAACAGTTTCACTCTTATCATATTCAATGATTTTCTCATTAGGATTATTGATTTTTTATAGTTTAAACATGGATAATCGCAACTTTTAGAACTGTAAAAATTATTTAATTCCAAGAAAATGGCTTTTTGTGGTATACTTGGAAATAAAATGGAAATAATTTACTATATTTCATTATACAATTTTGTGTCTAAATTAGGTTTTATAAATAAGAAAATCAATAGGCATATAATGTACTGCCTTAGATTTGACTCGACCTAAATAAGAGACAAAAAAAAAATATGACAAAGAATGAATTAATATATTAATATTTTACTCTTTTTTGTTGTTTTGTAATTGATTTATGAGTTTAAATTTGATTATATATTTGGAGCACGTGTAGTAGATTTAGATGAAGACAAGTTTACACATTAGAAATTCATATGAAATCGCGTTTGTAGTCCAACGGTTAGGATAATTGCCTTCCAAGCAATAGACCCGGGTTCGACTCCCGGCAAACGCACTTTTGTTTGTTTTATTCAATAAAACATCTATTTTTTTTTTTTTTCACAATGGGTATGGTACTGTTAAAACTTAGAAGAAGATTACTTAATGACAAACCTTAATATACTTTAATTTTACTCACTGGCATGGTTTTTTCTGTGTCTTTTCTGGGAGGTTTGAAATCTAATCTAATCCTCCTTCTCTCCATCTCACACCTCTAAAATGGCAAATGCTTTTAGAGTTGGTTGTGTTATCTCACTCTGCTCCTTACGGAATACCACACCTCATCTCCCCCTTCTCTCCAACGCCACGCGCTTCCGTTCCAAGTTCCCCTTCTTCACCCTCTCATCGTCGCAAACCTCATTTGGGTTTTCTCCTTCATTTCGAACACTCTCTTCTTCTTCCATTGATGAGGCAGTAACCGCCGAAGCCATCACAGGGAATGCTAGTGGCGAAGCTGAGAGCAGTATTAGGGACGCCGCGGGGCTGCTTGACATAAGGGTTGGACGCATTCTGAGGGCATGGAAACACGATGAAGCTGATTCTCTGTATGTTGAAGAGGTTGATATCGGTGAGCCTGAACCCAGAATCATATGCAGTGGCCTTGTCAAGTACATCCCTATTGAACACCTTCAGGTATTGATGATTTGTACTCAATTTTGATGTGGGTTTTGATTTTGAGTATCTAATCCTTGACTTTGAGTCTTTCTCTGCTGAAAAACACTGTACAAAATATCACCGATCTCGATGTGGAATTTAAGCATATTCAGACATATTTTGTATGCTGATATTCTGAGTATTAGCTTAAGGTTTATACTATCTCCCAGCTAGCTTTCCTACATGTGTGAGGGGGCAAAGAAGTGTAAACACCCTAAAAATGTTGTTGCATTTGGGCTGTATCCTTTCTAGATACCCCTCAAACAACCATCTAATACCTTAATCTGCATCCTATCATTCTCTTACTTGAAAAAAAGAAGCATTAATGTTTTTAGTTTAATTTAAGATGTGAATTTTTTCTGTTACTTTTATATCAATATGTTGTATCCCATAATTGGAATTACCATATTCTCGCATCCTTGTTTTGTCACATTCATGTATTACCATATCCATGGTTCCTCCTAGGTCTGGTGCTTCCATAAGAGTATAGAGGGAAAATATACTAGGATAACATATTTCTTTAGATGATTTTGACATAATGAGATTTGGTAAAAAGAAGTATATTTGTGTGGAAGCAAATTATTTGAATGATTGTGTCAAATTTTAGACTGCCATATGTCACTAAAGAACTAGTTCAGATTGTCCTCTCTTGATAGTTTATGTGGTTTCAACTTTCAAATCAAAACTTCTATTCATTTGGATAATCCGTGTAGTGGAAGAAACAGTGATTTCTACTGACTGCTCTTTGTGCATCATTTGCACAGTGTGAATTCTACAAGCAACACACTTTATGTTGTGCAAATAATGTATACAATGATGGATTATGTAGACAAACTTATGACTGGTTGAATAGTTGCTTCTTTGTGTGTGCATGGCAACAGTGCAGAAGTGGATTTGAGGCTGGAATTGGCATTATATTGGTGTTTTTTCTGTACAAATACAAGTATATAATAGTTAACTAATCGTATGCTACATGCAGGGCAAAAAGGTTATTGTTCTTTCCAACCTGAAGCCAAGAAATATGCGTGGGGTCAAATCCTGCGGAATGCTGATGGCGGCTTCTGATGCAAAGCATGAGAATGTTGAACTTCTGTTCCCTCCTGAGGAAGCAACTCCTGGTGAAAGAATATGGTTTGGAACGGAAGATGAAAAAGATAATCAACCTGCTGCTGCCACTCCGAATCAGGCAATAGCTCTTTCTTAATAACAATTAATATGACTAGTTGAATAAGGAAGTTCTGGAATTTAGATGATTTATGTGTTTTATAAATAAGGCCAAGTCACATTTTAAACCAGTCAGTTTTGCAGTTATATGGCATAAGATACAGTTAATGTGTCCAATTATAATTGTCTCAGACACCGTAGTTAGGGACTGAAAAAACCGTAGTTCAGGTGGTATTTTTCTTGGAAGCCACAAAAAAGTGTTGCCTGCATGTTTCAATTAAGTATAGTAGACTCTTGAACTAAACCTTCAAGGGTGTATAGATCACTGATTCACCTTGGATGGCTGCTGTATATAAATAAATCTTGCTACCTGTAACGTATACATGAATGCCATTACAATTTTAATGAAATATGTTAAGACAAACACACTTTAATGTGTAGGGAAAAAGTTTATTGGTTAAATACAGTGTAGGAAAGAAGTTCAGCACCTGAGCTTAGAAAATTGAAGACTTATTTATCTGCGGAAGAATTAGAGAATTTAGAAGCATAATGTTAGTTGTTTTTCTCATAAGTAATTTCAAGAAAAATGCTAATTGATGGTTTATGTCATCCTGTCTTTTTTTCTATCTGGGTCTTAATCTTATTCTTCTTCTTCTTCTGTGACAACGCACAGATACAAAAGAAAAAGATATGGGAATTGGTGCAACCTCATCTTAAGACAGATGTTTCTTGCATTGCGATGCTAGGGGAGCATGTCATGCGTACATCTGTAGGTTCAGTAGCATGCCAGTCCTTGCAGAATGCAAATATCTCCTGATCAGCCAACACCTATCAGTACGCAATTATTCTGCTTAACAATGAATTTTTTGGTTTATAAATTCGTGTTTCTTTTTTGAGTACTTCATTTTCTGTAATAGTTCTAGTTTATATTTTAGCATTTTCACTTGAACATAATTATTTGAAATGTAGTAGTTTTTAGCAATACTAATCATAAATATCAGTTGTTTTATGAGGAGCTAATTTCTTGAGGGTCACAAGCAAGTTTGTCGGCCAATTTGCAAGTAATAGGATAGGCGAGTAACTTCCTATTAAACGTAATTTAACTAGCTCGACATAACCTAGGCTTTAAAGGGAAGGACGATGCCAATGATGATTCTCGTTATTCACGCTTCATTCATCTTCGTCTAATGAAAGGGTTTTTCTGCAGGTGGATGCAATCATAATTTGGCTTCTGCTATCCGAAGCTTGCCCCTGGGATATAATTGTCTGGGAATATTGCATTCGGTCAATACTAGTATGGGCTTAAAATAATGGAATTTGTCTCTTTCTCATTTCTTCTAGTAGCTCTTTGCTAGAATCAATACCTGTCATGCATTCATGTCCACAAGTAGGACCTTTACGTCATCGCCACTAAAGTTATCAATAATCTGTTTATGAAAGCAAACTTAACACAAGTTAATGCTCACCCGCGAGGTATGCACCATGCACGTAGCCACTAAATCTGTCACTCGTGTGTTCTCCAGTAAAGAAAATGCCACCTACTGGAGCCTGAATCATAACCCGAAAAATTAAACACAATGGAAAACGGTGTTTGAAAATACAAATATTTCCTGTTGGAATGAACACGACTAAAAGTTACAGAACGAATCAAGGGGCACAAAAGAAAACCAAAATACAGCACAGCAGTTCGTCCCAATAGGACAAAAACACCGTAGGTAACATTGGAACACCAAATTCAAAACTTAAAATGTGGTTACTAGTGAAGTTTTGCGTGATTGATTATTGCAATTTGGTAACATATTCATACGACCGGTAGGTTATCAGAAGAAAAAGATACTGAAAAAATGGTCACAAACAATTGGATGTTTAGTAATTCTAGAACATGCTTCAGAAAGGAAAACTATGTATGTTGCTCTACTCCTGCCCTGCTCGCTCCTTTTTACCTTTTGTTTGGGATGTATTTCGCAAGTGAAGTCCAAGAATAATCCAAGAAGTTAAAAGCAAAGTCAAGAAATACGACTTGTTTCACGTGTTTTCAATTAGCTATGTAGATAAGTTTTTTAAAATCTATCAATTTTAGTAATTTAAGTAAAATGATTAACAAACCTTAATATCATGAACTAGTTGGGTATTAGAGATTATGGGATGGTTGCTGTAGCTGCCACGTTGGAACCTGTTATTCCACCATCGAGGAACCAGTATATGAATGGCATCAGGAATGTTGGGTCCAAACATATCCCTGAGCACCTCCATAGCTTCTCTCAAGGTGTCTTCATCGGCTTGAGCTTCCACACGTTTAGATTCCCCATTTGTCAATGTGACGGACAAGATATTAGATCCAGGGTATATGTTCTCCATTTGCTGTTGATAAACAATTGGATCAGATAGCACAAAAAGATTTTGACAATATAAGAGAAAAGACAGCTAACACCCAACATTTATTGCAAAACAACCTGATTCAATTGTTTTCTAGGTCCTCGAAGTTATTATATTCAAAATTAATGGCTAACTCCACTACAATTAAGTCAGTTGGTGAAGTTTGATACTTAACTGTAAAAGTCCCAACTTAGTTGTAGCATATTTCAACCCTTTCTCTCCTTATCCTATCTACTTCGTACAAGAAAACCATGTCAGTGTTGTTTGTCGTTTAGACTTTAAAACTCATGTTTCAATCGTGAAAAATAAAAATGATCGAAATTAATTTCTCAAATATTGATCCATGTTTGACTTATATAACATAAAACCAAACACTCAATGCCGGAATTGAAAAGAAATGTCTGCTGAAATTATATATAATACTTTCGAAAAGGTTAATTTTCTTTCCATTGTGATTTTTTTTTATGGAAATCTATTTTTTATAATTTCAAACACAATGTCTATCTGAACCAATTTTTACATAAATTGTTATTAATTTAACTTATTCATCAACTAAAATTAATTTATATACAATTTAAAATAAAAAATTAGAAAAATTATGAGAAAGCTGCTACAAATTTACCTATGCATAAATAAATAATTTTATACTGTGGAGAAACTATTATGTTTTCTCTTATGTACGGATCTAGTTTACAGAAAAAGCTTATAATTTTTTTTTATGAAAGTGTCACTTTATAATTAGAAATATAGAATTTGTTTGGACCTGTTTTTTCACAATTTTTTATTATAAAAAAAGAATTTGACTTTAAAGTTAAAATTAGTTTATAAACTAAAAATGCAAAAATTAGAAAAATGATATGAATTTTTTTTTGACAAATTAATTCATGTATAAATCAATTTTAGTTTGATTTTTTTTTCTCATGTTGTTTACCAAGAATTTCCATCCTCATGATATCCTTTTGCGCAAAGAAAATCAATCATTGTTGGTAAGTAGTTCCCGTTACGAAACTTTCGGATAGCACCAGATGGAAAACGATTGTTTCAGAAAATGTGACAAAGTTTTTAACAAACTTACGTAGCTTTAATTAAGTGAATTTTTAAGTTAAAAAAATATTGGACTGCATATGAGAGAGAAATGTGAAGGAAAGGGAAGTGATTCAAGAAAACGGAGTTCTCTTTCATAAAAGTTGTTTCCGTGCTCGATTCAAAACATTGCTAGTTTATGAAGACCCTCTTCTTGGTGCAGACTCAATTTCTTCAATCCCACCTACACTTAATCATTTCTTCTCCATGGTGGTTCACGTGTGAGAGAGAACGATTCTATAAAAAAGCATTTCGATGCCGGATTAAAATTTTCGCTGCCTTACCAAAACCCCTCCGCTGCTTTACCCAAACCCCATTGTCATTGCACATTGAAATTGTTCAATCCCACCTGCACGAAAGCAGTTCGTCCCGACAGTGGTTCACGAAATTGCAGTAGAACGTTCCCGACGGTGGTTGACGGACAACATGGAATTTGCAGATTAGGTTTTTCGATTGATTTGGGGTTTAGGGTTTCAATTGGAAACCATAGCTTTTTGGATTCGAATGCAATTTTGGGGTTTAGGGTTTTAATCGGAAACTGACGTGATCCTTGTGATATGTGTCATAGCGTCGTACCATTGCTGGAGCTAGGTCGCAAATTGAATGTGTGGTGTTTACGGAGCTTGTTGAGACCGGGCCTTGGGCCGGCGACGGTGTCGTCCCATAAATCACTGGATTTAAACCCACACCCTTGTTTTCAATATTAGCCATTCAAACATCCTTCCCTTTTTTAGCAACTTATTTTTGAAGTTTATAAGCATGCCACAAAGTCATAAGACAAAACAAAATCCAGTGATTTGTGGGACGACACTATCGTCGGCCCAAGGCCCGGTCTCAGCAAGCTCCGTAAACACCACACCTTCAATTTTCTACCTAGCTCAGGCAATGGTACGACGCTGTGACACATATCACAAGGACCACGTCAGTTTCCAATCAAAACCCTAAACCCCAAAAATGCATTCGAATCCAAAAAGCTATGGTTTCCAATCGAAACCCTAAATCTCAAATTGATTTCCAATCGAAAAACCTAACCTGCAAATTCCACGCTTTCCGTCAACCACCGTCCAGAATGTTCTAGTGCAATTTCGTGAACCACCGTCGGGACAAACTGCTTTCGTGCAGGTGGCATTGAACAATTTCGATGTGCAACGATAATGGGGTTTGGGTAAAGCAGCAGAGGGGTTTTGGTCAGGCAACAAAAATTTTAATCAGGTGCCGAAATGCTTTTCTATAGAATCGTTCTCTCTCACACGTGACCACCGTGGGGAAGAAAGGGTTAAGTGTAGGTGAGATTGAAGAAATTGAATCTGCACCGAGAAGGGAGTCTTCATAAACCAGCAATGTTTTAAATCCAGCATGGAAGCAACTTTTGTGAGAGAAAATCCCCGTTTCGTGAACCACCTTCCTTTCCTTCACATTCTAAAGTCTAATATTTTTTAACTTAAAAATTCACTTAATTAATGTCATGTCAGTTTGTCAAAAACTTTATCACATTTTCTCTGTCCAAACAATCGTTTTCTAAAAAAAACTATTATATCCGTGTTATCTATACAAGTACGTGATTAATATTTTCAACAACGATGGGAGTTGTTGCAGCAAAAGTGTTTTATTAAGACCGAACACTTCTAAAGGTCAAAATTACACATTCGGACAAACAAAATTAAAAGCACACCTTGGGTAAATCAAGGAAGGGATTAGCAGCATTATCTCTCCATATCAGACAAGATATGTACGCTTACATTGGATCCTAGTGTTAGTCAAGAGGATATTACTTAAATTTCACGTAATCAAAAATTGTGTGCCGGAATGAATTAGATATTTTAATTATCATGTTCTCGTTATTCACGTTATTTCCCAACTTAGTATATATGACGCATGCAATGCAACATGCGAGAATTTAACTCTGCAAAATAAATTTTTAATAACTAAATTTTTATAATATTTTTTCTTAAAATATCAGATAATATCTTTTAAATAACTTTATATCTTCTTTTTCTTTATTTTAAAATTATTTAAAAAATATTATTTCAAAAAAAATTGTCAAAATTTAATTATTTAAATATAATTATCCTTCCTAACATAAAACAATTGGCTTCAGATGAGAAACAGCATAGTATAAAATACAGCAAGAACACAAAAATTTCGAACAAACCTGCCAAAATGTGTAGTAGCCTCTCCGCTCGTGAGCATAGACGAAGAATTCCTTTCCGGGTCCAGTTGGCCAGAATTGATACGGAAACTTCAAGAAAATTTTCGTGTACACCATTATCTCACATTTCTGTATGGCCTCCAATTTCCATCCCTGAGTAATTCATGAATTTATCATGGACGTGACGAATCAGACAAATATTACTTAGTTAAACCAACTAATATTAAAATCATAGAAGGGAAAGTTTGACGACTAATCTCGTCTGGGACCAGAAACCAGACATAGTGTCTTAATTCATATGTTTTAGTTATTTAATGGAATCATCAGTGGTCGTTTCAAGTGCATTTTGATGAGCACACACTGTGGCTCGACTGCTAAGTGTTAGTACCGGATTTTGCTGAGGAGTCTTCGTGGTAAAGTATAAGAATTTTAGGAGTTAAAGTGCTGTGTGGAAATGCTACATGTTGTAAGTAGAAACACAAACGATACACCAAATTTAACTAGTTTTTTTTTTTTTTTTTTTTAAATTAAAAAAAATAAATATTTTTTTTTTTTTTTTTTTTTTTTTTTTTTTTTTTTTTTTTTTTTTTTTTTTTTTTTTTTTTTTTTTTTTTTTTTTTTTTTTTTTTTTTTTTTTTTTTTATATTTTTGTTTCTTTTTTT
>Ga0099822_1000545_pt1 | contig 35950 bp, 17 predicted proteins | sample CowpeawhiteBW_FD_76839 | JGI IMG/M metagenome (GOLD analysis project Ga0099822, IMG submission 76839) | Root nodule microbial communities of legume samples collected from California USA - Cow pea white BW | ecosystem: Host-associated > Plants > Roots > Nodule | place: USA: California | collected... | reverse complement strand
CACAATATAATTTATTTTATATTTGAGTAATTTTAAAAATAAAAAATAAATAAAATATTTTTTTTTTTAATATATATAATAAAATATGAAATAATATATATATATATATATATATATATATATATATATATATAAGTATATTTATAGATTATTCAATATTACACTATCACATTATTTTCAAAGAAATGGTGCTTTTTTAATATAAAAGAAACAGAAAAATGAGAGAAGATAAGTTGTTGATAAGATGAGAGTAATGAAAAAGTATAGAAAATAGGATACAGAAATAGAGAAAAAGCAGAATATAAGATTACATGAATAATTAGAAAGTAGAGAGGAGCTTGATTAATTTTTGAACTTTGGCCTCTTGACAATCATGACAGAACATTGAGCATGACGAGCACAGTGGTCACTCACGCTTCCTAAAACCGCTCTGCAATGCAATCAAATGATGAAAGGGAATTTGTTTTATAGAATTAACTAATAGACTCTGAATAACGTACCTTTTGATAGCTCCGTAGCCATGGCTTCCCATAACCAATATGGATGCGCGGTGTCTCTCCACAGCATCACACAACACGTTCCTCGCATCGCCTTCCGCCACTTCCATCGTCACCTCATCAACCTTCAATCCAATCGCAATAGTTAATAATTCATCATATCGTTCGTTCGTTTGTTCATTCATTCATAATGTAACTACCGATTTGCTGCCACATATCTGCTTTGCCTTCTCTATAATTTGATTAGCATTGAGTTTGAGCTGCACTTCTACAGCAGGAAATATTTCAGATCCTAAGACACCTGTTGCGAGTTCCATCAATTAATTAACAAATTTAATCAAGAGGTGCATTTTTGTAACTGAAAACAAAGAGAGAAGAAAGAAACACTTGCTTAATTACCAGGTCCTGCCATGGTGACGGCCGGCGGAGGAGAGGGTTTGGCATTGATAATAACAAGATTGTAAGGAGCATCTGCACCGAAAGGGGTGAAGAAGCGATCTAGGGTCCACTCCAAGGCATAATTGCTATGTTCATGTTCGTCCATCGCTAACACCATCACTCGTTTTTCTCCACTGCAAGAACTCGCCATTTTCTTTCTACTTTCAAGATCTCTTTTCTTATCGCTGGTAACAATAACAATAATAATAATTATAACAATCAATGAACTCTATATATACCGCATACTCTAAAGACACAACATGTTTTTCAATTTAATAACTATTATCGTTATAAAACTTTTTATTTTTTTATTTTAGTGTTAATTATTATTTATTAAACAATTTTAGTTTAAAAAGGAAATGGAAGTGATTAACATAGTTAAGGAGATAAAAGCAGTATTGTGAGAGAGTTTTAGCATTATACAATGTGCTTATTTAAGTAGATACATTGCACAAGTTTCTTGTTAGACATATTGACGGCTTAAGTTACCTAAAAAAGGTTATCACAATTGGCTTTTGGTATCATAGAAAGAATATATTCTGATTGTTATGTGGCTGTTGGTGGTATGCTATTATTATTTGTCTTTATCATTGGAGTTTTTTTTTTATGTGTACTAGAACTTTTGTAACATGAAATGACGCGAATTGCACTTATATATATAGCTGTATCGTTTTGAGAGTCGTAATTATCTGCGAATGGATCATCTTGAATAATAAAATAATCTATTTTTAAATTAACATATTTTTAATCAACAGTTATCATAATAATACAAATAAGAGATGATCTTCTTGAATTGGCAAGGAAATGTCGCCACTGTTGGTCGTCGTCACCGTCGTGAGGGACGTTGTCGGAGTCGCCACCGGTGCTAGCGTGAGGTTAGGGTTTTGGGATAACGGCAATGGTACAAAACTGACGCTTTTCAAAGAGATCTCGGAAAGTTTTTCGACGGAGTTATAGCCTGAATAGGATACTTACTAACATTTTCTTTTCTATTTTTAATTATTTTTAAAAAAATTGTCTTCAATATTGTTTTTGGAACCAGTAACACAATTTATTCATTTTTAATTAAGCCTTTTAATATAATTGGTAATGTTTATCCTAAAAAATATTAATAAACAAACCAATTGTTAAAATAAACTTATAATGTTTGTTATTACGTGTAAGATCGGTGATCGTTATTTTTTGAATTGTAATATTTGAAAAAGGTTAAATGTTTCTTATCTCTTGATTCTCAATAAAAATTTATTTTTGCTAAAATTTTTGTTTAATTTAGTCCTTAAGTTTATAATTATTTAAGTTTAATCATTTTAATTCAATTTTGTTAAATTTATTTGATGTTTCAAACGTATTTTTTGATAGTTTTTTAGCTAAACTTAAAATAAAGATGTGTCAAATTGTGTAAATAATTCAAATGTTATAATAAAATGCATTTGAAATATTAAATAAATTTAACAAAATTTAGTGACTAAATTCACGTAATTCTAAAATTAAAAAACTAAATTGAATTAAAATTTTAAAAAGAGACTAATTCTAATTTTTTCTAAAGTTTAAAAGACAAAAAAAATATTTTATCTAATAAAACATATCGATTATATTTTATAAGAGAATATTTTTTGTTGATATATTTAAAAATTTCAATTTCAATTTTTATACATAATTGATTTTTGCACAACTAAAAATTTTTATATGAGAATTTTCTTACAAATTTGTTAAAAAAAAATTTGTAAAAAAATACTTTTTTTTGTTATTTTTTCTAAGAATTTTAATTAGTAAGTAATTCTTTCGTGAATAATTATTTTCTACAAAATTATGAAATTCGTAAGTATTTCTTACAAAATTTGTTACGAAAATTTTTTTATACAAAACATTTTATAAAAAAATTGGCAACAATTTCCTATAAACTTTTTTCATAACAAAATTTATAAATATTTTTTATAGAAAAAAATTTCAAAATAAAATTCAGAGAAAATAGAAAATATGAGTATTTGTATCTATGTTGGCGTCAACCAATACATCTTGATTACATCATCACTCTCATACATTATTACCACGATACAAAAATTTACCTCCTCGAGAGTAAAATCTTGTAACAAGTTTTTCATTCAGATATTTTAATTACATATTCCACCTTGTACATAAAATAAATATAGACACTATGTCCACTTTTTTTATTTTTTTATTTCAACAACAAATTATGAAACTAGTTATTCTTAAAATAATTATAACAAAATATTTTTTATATTTTTATCATTAAAGAAAATAGAGCATTGAAATAAAACAATAAGTGAGAAATATGTCACTTGACTTTGACTCGTGATAATCGAAAGAAAGAATAATCTTTTTATTCCTAATAATTTAAAGACAAAACTCAAATGATGAAATCATGCAAAGGGTATGAAAAGATAAAGTAACATTTCACATAAGTAGTTCCTTATCCAAAATCCACCATAACCAATTCATAATGGTAATAATCAATTAGTTTAGCATTTTGTAAAATCAAAATCACAGAATTTGTATGTTGCGTGCGAAAATTTGTCCAATGGATATAAATATATGTGTGTGTATAGAGAGAAAAAAAAAATTCTTGATATATAATTATTATAAGGTGATACATTATTCATCAAATTAAAAAATTTCACTTTTAATTTTTAATTTTGTATATTTAGCATAATGATTAACATTTACTTCATCTGTAAGCTCTTATTTATAATTTCAATTTGAAAGTGACTTTTTGAGGAAAAAAAACTAATTAAAGGAATGAAGTTTTTCTAAAGGACTAAAATCAATAACATTTTATAATAGAATAAAAGTAAGCATTTATATAAAGTAAGAAATTAAGTATATAATCAATTTCTAGTTAATTTTTCCTTTTACATACTATAACATAACATATTTGTTATTTCTTAAATACGTGATAAGGAGCATATAAAATTATGTAGTATAAAGAAAACTTTAAAGGAAAATCTCTTAAAATGCAACCAACAACTGTCATTCTAAAAAATGTTCTAAAAATTAATTTTTATTATTAATTTCAGAAGTGAATGATTATAAACATAATCAAAACATATTTAATTAGGCAATTTTTTTACTAGCATTATATTTTTAAATAACTTTTTGTCCACTTTTATACTCCATGCATGTATAAAGGATAATTCTTTTCTTTTTTTTGATGATAAGTAAACTTTACTAAGGTCGAGTGCCATTGAAAAATTAGTTACCTTAAATATAAATAATTTAATAAAGATGTTCAATAGAAAAATATCCAAAATTTTAACTTGTAATTTTTTTTACTATCATCAATATCAATAGGCAATGTCACCCACGAGTTTCCATCCATTTTAATGATTTTAGTTGAGATACTAAAATTCATTCTAAACTCAACTATTTTGAACATGGTAATGTTAATGAAATGTTGAAATTTTACCTTAATAAACATTTTTTAATTTTGAATGCAATTCACTAATACAATTTAGGTACATATTACAAAATCATAATTATATAAATGATAAATACTTTATTTGTTTATCTTTCCTTTATTGTTCTCTACAATGCACACATTATCACATGTGCAATAATGATATATTAACTAAATAAAATGAATCAAATGGTATTTTAAATTTAGAATGTCATATTTTCTTTCAAAACTCACAACTTAGTTGTCAATTTCATACATATCAAATTCTTAAAAAAGGTATTATATTTAATACACCCATCTCAAATAAGATTGTTTCTAGAAAAGTGTATGTAGAAAAAAAAATTCACAAACTCCATGAAATCTAAATTAATGCAATATACTCACATGATCATATATATATATATAAGCTATATAAAAACCCCAATGTAATTATATATCTAGAGTGCTCAATTAGTGTTCTTGAGTGAAAACTAGTTTTGGCTTTGTCCACTTTGACCTACTTGTTTCAATTTTTTTTCACTTGTTTGTGCATCACCACCATGACCAACCATTTTTACAATGATGTGCTAAACCATGCACAATTCATTGGACTTTGCAACAACACAAGTTCAAAAGGATGCAAGTTGTGCAATCAAGTTTTCACTAGCACTCAATCCCTAATAATCCACCTTGAGTCTCACATGGCACAAGAAGAAATAGCCATTAAAAGACTCTATTCATTACCACAACATGTCAATTCTCAAAAACAATTAGGTTCCCAATTCGCTCCACAACCTACCATGGGTGATGCTAGGGTTTTTCAAGCACAATCACAACCTATTATGGAGATCACTCACTCAATTAGAAGAAATTCATTTTCCAATGCTATCCAAATTGGTTCTTCCTCAATACCATTTAGGAGAATGCAAGTTCCATCACAAAGTTTTCATTATGATGCAAGTATCAATGATGATGGGTCCAAAGCATACATCTTGAAGTTGGAGAAACCCATCAAAAAAATTGATTTCATTGACTTGGTTGACATAGATGATGACAACAACTCAGAGGTAGAAGAAGTAGATTTGAATTTAAAGCTCTAAAAACTTGTCTTAGGTTATGATTGAGTTTTGTTGATTCAAGCTTTTTAAATTATATATTATAACATGTTTCTTAGGTTATGATTGAGTTTTGTTGATTCAAGCTTTTTAAATTATATATTATAACATGTTGTCGTTTGATTTTGTTTATTGTATTTTTGGAGTTGAATCGTAATACAAAAGGAGAAAAAAAAGTCTCTTTTCAAATTTTAGCATTATATTTTTTTATCCCCTTTTATACAAATTTATACAAATCTATATCAATTTTTTAACATTATTTTCTTTCAAATGATAGAATATGCAAATAAAAAATAAAAAATATATAAATGAAAATTAATATAAATAATAAATTTTAACCCATGAAAATAAAATAATATAATAAAAAAAACACAATTAGTGCAATAGTTTCTATGTTTTCGTGTAACTTATAACTTACTTAAATGATTTGTAAGGTTGTTTTAAAAAGGTTAACACTAAAAGTTAGTGACTTTAGAATTAGCCAAGAAAAAGTTTTTTTCTTTTTCTTTTTTTATTACAATGTTTAATCACTAATTCATTGTTTTTAGTAGTGATGTATATTTATAAAACCAAAAATAAGTAATAAAAACTATTATAATTTTATGCAGAATTTACCTTTTAAAGATTTTATAATAAATAATATTTATTAAATTACCTTGATTAATCAATCAATAATAATGACAAGACTATATATATGTTATGTTGTTTACGTTCACATTCTATGTAACACGAATAACATTATTATTTTTTCATCTTTTGTAATTATGAATAAACATAGCTAATAAAAAATATTAAAAATATTCACAATGTAAAGGGAAATATATATATAATATAAAGGAGATTGTAATTCAAAATTAAACTTAGCATTTTTGGATGAATCGAGACAATTTCATAGATACAAATTAATCAAACGTTTACCATTTGAGATCCTGAAATCCATTCCAAACTAGAATCATTGAAGCATTTTATCAATATTATCGATTGTTCAACTGTTTTTTCCAAACTTGAAATTTATTCTGAGAAATTTATATTTTCCCTTAACGATTTTTTTTAAAATTTTTTTCAATACAATCGACTAATGCGTTTTAGGTAAATATTATAAAATCAAAATCATAAAGCAATAAATGCTTTATTTGTTTCTTTTTTCGTAAGTGTCTCTACAATGCATATTTTGCATATGCAATATTAGTGATAAATTAGCTATATTAAATAACTAATTTTTAAAAAATTTAAAAATACACTAATTAGTTGTCAATTTTATATGTAACAATTATTAGAGAATATGACCCTTCATGATTTAGGTCTTGGTGAAATTCGACATATCACAGATCAATTAGTATATAATTAAATTACGGAACATTTCTTAACTTTTTACACATGTGATATTCTTTCATGGTAATTTTACAGTTCTATAACTTTTTCTTTCACAGTAATTATTAATGCCTTTAAAAAGTAACAACCAAAATTCATCCATTAATAAATAATTTGTCACGTATTATTTTCCATTTTCCATTCACTATATTTCGATGTTTTGATATTATTTTTCGTTATGTGCCTAAAAGACTGCATAACTAGTCCACGTCATTCTACATTTTTTTACCTTTAAAGCTTAAAAAAAAAGCACAATTATTGATTTTAGGATTTAAACTATTTAAACCATAGAAAAAGACACAACACATCATATTCATACCATACAACGAATGCAAGTGAATTATTGTATTACGATATTTGTTTCTTTTCTATTTTTTAATAATTTTTTTATTTATCTTATCTTATCTCCAACTATTATATAATTATCTCAAATGAGTAAAACAACAGTAAAATCACAGTAGGAAATTATTTTCTTAAAATTTCTACAAAAATAGAAATATGATTTGGTGTATAAATAAGAACATGTAAAAGAATGGAGTAATTTGCTAAACTATTACACCATAATTATAAACTTAAGCAAAGTGAACAAACATTCATGTCAAATAGCAAGTGAAAATGTCTATAATTTCTTAAGTTCTTATCCACAAATTTTATTATTATTGAACACATTCAATATCCATAATTAATATTGAAAAACACATAACCACATGTGTTAAAACAATTTTTGAATCATTAAATAAGAAAGTTAAGCAATTCAGCAATGAAGTGAGATCTTCAAAGTGTAATTAGATCTATCAGAACTTGCTCTAACTAAATTAGTTCACTTTAAATGATATAATTAATAGTTCAGAATAAAAGAGTTAGAATACTTAATTATTACCTATTATGTTTGTATAGTGTATAAGTCTATTACATTTTGTAAACACAAGCTATATAAACGCAATTGTGACTTTAAAACTTCATACTGAATTTAGTGCATATTTAAATTCAATTTGGATAATATACTTAAAGTAATGTTGAGATATTAATCAATGTAAGTTTAGATAAATAATCATATATTTAATCTCATATCGAGATATTATATGCTATTTTTTGGAAAAATACGGGATATTTTACATGTTTGAATTTACAATGTACAATTGAATCAAATATGTTAATATTTGAATCTAAGTTCGAATTTGATTTTGAATTAAAATAATTTTAATTCGTATAAACATTTTCCTTTATGATAAAAGATAAACTTTCTGATACATGGAATATTTTGCATGTAACTTTTACACACCTCCACACATTTTTAAGTTTTGAGATTAAAAGGTTGAATTTGTATAGATTTTCAATGTGTATCAAGGCATACTCTAATTTTTTTTTTTCATTGAATAGAACAAAAATCAAATATACTTTAGTCATAGAATTATTCTTAAAAAGATTATTTTTTATTTTACAAAATTTTAAAAATTGTAAAATTAAAACAAAGTAACAACAACTAAAATATTTGTTTTAAAGTAATCATAAAAGATAATTCTATATATATTAGATGGAAAAAATACATTTATCATAAATTTTGCAACTGTAACCGAACAATGAACAAGTGAATGATGTCACTTAACAGGGTGTCGTCAATTCAACTTCAACGGTCCTCTGTAAGGAAAAAACAGTGTAAAAAAAACTTTTTGAGGCCAATACGGTAATTTCATCTAAGTAGCATCGGTTTCGAAAGACAAGTATGTGTTTGATAGCGTCACTATGTTGCCGTTTGTCAATGTTGCTTGAAATCCCGGTTTTGCCCTCATTTTTTTCCACAATTCCAAAAAATGCACCCTTGCTTGTGATATTCAAAGAAGAATGATGGTCCTTCTTCCTTCGATGAGTTGGTATCCTAAGAACAACAACGTTGGATCCTGTCTCAAAGCACTCACCTGTCTTTGGAAGCCATTGAAGCTCGTCTTCTGAACTCGGTTTCTAAGCATTCATTGCAACTTACCCTTTTTTCTCTTTTGGGCCGTGAAGCCTGTTTTTTCAAGCAAAGCTTGCCTTTTTGAGTCACCAAAGTCTAACCCCACTTTGGAACTTTGCTTTTTCCTTTTTGGGTATGTGAGCTTAGCCTCACTTTAGAGTCTCGTGCGTGATCCCCGAGAAAGCAAAACCCAGTTTCTGGTTTGGTTTTGGTCTCTCACAATGAGCTCCTCTACAAGGTTGGATTCAGTTATGTTTCAGCTCACACCGACTAGAACCAGGTAACAATACTGTTACCCCATTCATCAATATACTTTACCATCTTATTGTGTTTTTTTCTTTTACCTTTTTGTGCCATTTCTCACCCACCCTAAATAGGAAACAAGAACTACCGGGAATAAGTTTGTTGGTTTTGTGTTTTTTTTAAGCACTTGGGGTATTTGATAGTCCCAGTAGTGTTACCCCATTCATCAATATTTTTTACCATTTTATTGTTGTAGTTTTATATTTCTCACCCTAAATAGAGAGCAAGAACCAATGAATAAGTTTGTTGGTTGTGTTTTTTCAAGTGTATGGGGTATATGACAATCTTAATACGTTTGTTTATTTTTGTGTTTTCTTTTCTGCACTTGTGATATTTGATAGTCCTAATAAGATGAATTAAAACGCAGATGGCTAGTTGATTACCTTTTTTAGAAGCAATAATAATTTAGAGGACTATACTTAGTTTAACAGTCTCATGGATTCAGTTCAGTTTTACCTTTTTTGATTTCTGCAACTGGAGTGTTGTCTTGCCCTTATTTTTCAAATGTTGTAGCTGATGTCTCTGCAGTTTCTTTTGTTTAAATTGTCATGTGATCAAAATTGCTGTTATGGGTTGACGGGTGGTAGGGGATTAGTGTATGTAGTTTTTGCTAGTGATTTTTTGGTTGATCGAATACATGGTTCATAGAAGATATTTCACGGAAAAGTTTGTGTAAGAGTAGTAGGTCACTAATTGATCTATGCAAATAGTTCATTCAAAACAATGATTGTAAGAATCACTCTTTTGGTAACATGATTGTGGATATCAGTTGCCTGACTTTTTGCTTTGCTTTTTTATCCTCATCTGTAATTCAGATTTGACTTGGTTATAACTGTGAATGGAAAGAAGGAGAAAGTTGCATCAGGGTTGCTCAATCCATTTCTATCCCACTTGAAGTCAGCTCAAGATCAAATAGCAAAGGGTGGTTATTCAATTGTTCTTGTGCCTGGGCTTGACAGTGATGCCTCATGGTTTACCAAGGGAACAATTGAAAGGTGTGGCATGTTATCATAGTATTTTTTTGTTAATTATTCTTATCAATGTATGTTTGAATCTGAGTTGTAACTGATCAGTCTATGCTTATTCAAGGTTATCATTTCTTCCAGTACTCAACTCAACATGGATCTAGTATGCTGTTTTGGAAGTCCTGTTTTTCATGTAATACGTATTCCAAAATTCCATTTATATTTTGTGTTCTTACTCTTTCGAAAGTAGAGGGAAGTACCAGGATGTTGGGTCTTTCGAGAGAGGATGACTGAGAAGATTTAACACCAATGAGACATGAGCTCAACACACACATAAAGAATTGACACCACTCTTAATCCAAAACCTTAAGGTGATGGATTTATGGGTCTTCATCTTTATATGATGCTCAACTTTCTCAATTTTACTCAATGTGGAACTTAGACTCACACTTGGATTCCCAACAATCTCCCCCTTAAGTGTGAGTCCTTTCACATTAGTACTTCTCTCTCGAGCTAAACTATCGAGTACCCCTTTCTTTCTTTTATTGCCTTGTTCCTAACATGGGATTCCTTTGAAAGTTAAACACATAGACTAAATAAATTGTAACTCTAATGAGCTCAAAGTTGTCCTCTTACAAATGATTCTAGGTGACATCTAATTTCACATAGATTTGCATGCTGGACTAATTTCCTCTACTTCTTTAGGTTTGTTCGCTTTGTGAGCACTCCAGAGATATTGGAGCGTGTATATACTTTAGAATCCGAAATTGCACAAATTGAAGAGGCAATTGCAATTCAAGGAAATAATTCTGTAGGGATGAGCTTTGTAAGTAAATATCTAGCAATTTTTATATTCAATGGCAGCAATTAAAGGTCTGTTTAAATTAACTTGTATATCTGTAGGTAGAAGAAAACCAAATAAAACATGCGGAAAGCACTGAAGGTAATTTTGAAAGAACAGGTACATGTATTTTATATGATTATCCTTTGAAACTATAGCTAGTATTCAACAAATTTGGATGTATATAAAGCATTGCTGAAATTTATAATTGTGTGTAACTAAGAAGATCTGTTGGCTTTGCTCAGGCAGGAACACTCAACAGGATACAAATGAGGAAAAAACTATTGTACTTTACAAGGTTAGGAAAGTCTTGAATACCCTAATCTTATATAGATTTATTATTTTCTTATCTGTTTGTGTGGATTTGTACCAGTCTGATACACAGCCACTTGATACAAATGGAGGCACCAAATCAGAAGGAAACTCAAAGTACGTTCTAAACATTACTTTTTTTCTTCTTTCTATGGTCATCCATCAGTAGGAAACTTTAGTTGATGATTGCATCTGATTAATATAAAATGCTTTAAGTGCCTATTACCTGGATATCACTCAAAAGAGATTTGTATTATGGTCGGAGCAGATAGAACAAACTGGTATTGCAGTTTACTTTTAGAAACAATTATGAATCAGATAGAGCTTCTTTTTAGTTTGGACATATTTATTATTCATCACAGAGGATATGGAACCGATAATTCTGAGTAAAGAAGGAAAGGACTTGTAAGGCTCTTATGCCAGTTTCACCATCTCTTTTTTGACCCTTTGAGGATAATCCGTTACCCAGTACCCTCTCCACCAGTTTATTCATAAATAACAATATATGCACATCGTAGTCAGTGAATTTTTTTTTTTAAGAAAATATCGGCTTCTTTTAAATTGTCAGAATGTAGAAGGTTTATTCCATAAATATATGATAAATTAAATTTTTGTAACAGTTGTTTCTACATTGCCATTTTGAATTAAATCTTGCTTATTTTCCTTATTGTACTTGGGATTTGTAACATTTGTTAATGCATGAATTGCAGTTGGAAACAAATGATTTCTTATTGACTAAGTTCTACCCTTGTTTATTTTTCTTGTATTGCCATATAAAACTAACGATTTTCTAGTAGATTATTCTGATAAATTCTATTGTAAAATTTACATCACTACCATTCTCCTAGAGTTATGAATATACTGACTAGGTAATATGCTATATAGAAATCTTCAGGTGATGTCTGATCTTTGTGGATACTATTAGTTCCAACTTCTTCTCTGGCAAACATAAGAAATTTCTCTCTTTTTTTGGGATTGAGCTTCCACACTAACTTTTCCTCTGAGTTTCTTCACAATTCAGCATAAAGACTCCTCCTTGTTGAATTTAATGGGCTAATTTCAAGAGACTATTCTCAACTTATGGTGAATGAAGTGACACTTAGTGAATTTTTGTTATAAAATTAAGCTAACATTGAGACCTGATTATGTGGTGTGCATTATGTATAAGTGGTACTACTTCAAGTGTTGTTCTATCTATTCATTGAACTTTATTACACTGCAAAATTGTTTGCTAACGTCTTTCCTACTGTATTCCCTTTTGTATGTATTGTTTTAGAGTTCAGCTTTTGAAAGTCCTGGAGACACGTAAATCTGTGCTGCAGAAAGAGCAAGGAATGGCATTTGCACGTGCTGCTGCTGCTGGTTTTGACATTGACTACATGCCAGCTTTGATGTCATTTGCCGAATGCTTTGAAGCATCACGCTTGTTGTAAGAATAATTAACTTTCTTAACTATTTTTACTAGTGAGATTTTGGATACTTGGCCAATTGGCTGATAGCACACACACATATATGTCTGTATGTGTATGTGTGTTTGATTTCTGGATGATCTTTCTGATTCTAATTTTGTTGCATTTCAGGGATGGGTGTAGAAATTTTATATCTCTATGGAAAAGAAAGCATGAAAGTGGCCAATGGCTTGAAATTGAAGCTGCCGAAGTCACACCCAATCGTGCTGGCACCTGTGCAATTAATGCTTCTGGCATAGTGATTTCTAATATGGTTACTACATCCCATGCTGAGTTGGACTCAGAAAGTAACGGGAAAACTAATTCAGGTACCTAACATCTTCAGCACACCTTGGACTTCGTATTCATGCACTGTTTTGTCTTAGAGGTCAGGGAAGGGATTACTATTATGGGTTTCTTGAGTGGACTAGTAATAGAACAAATGTGGGATTTTCAATTTGGCTAACTAGGATTTTATTGAATCAAATATGTAGTGCTGACTAACTGCCAACAGTTCTAGATATGAGAAAATTAGTAAAGTTCCTGATTTCTATTTTTTCTCTCCCTAAATGTACTAACATTATTGTTTACAAATTTATTGATGTGTGTTCAGCAGACAGACAACCAACTGCAGGTTACCAAGATAATGTTCAAGGTCATTTTCCAAACAGTGGCTTCTCCTCTTGGCCTGTTCATTCTCCCCCAGGTGCTTTACCAATGTTTCATACTTATCCAGTGCAAGGGATACCCTACTATCAGAGTTATTCTGGCAACAGCCCATTTGTGCAGCCAGTTTCCTCACCTATGGAGGAATCCAGACTAAATGCTAGTCCAAATGTGGGACATAGAAGGCATTCCATGGATAATGGACAGTATACTGAATCTGAAACTCCGGATGAAATGGCTATGGAAAGGGAGGGTTCACTGACTGGAGAACGACGAAAGAAGGCTGGGCGATCAGGCAGACACAGATCTGGTATGGTGGTCATTCGGAACATCAACTACATAACAAAGACAGAACGATCTTCTGGAAGTGGATCATGTTCAGATTATTCTTCTGAAACTGATGAAGATAAAGAGGTTCAGGAATCTGTTAAGACATCAAAAAGAAGAGGGTCCAGTGACAAATCCTTCAAAAGGCTGAATTTATCTGATAAGGAAGTAACAGACTCTGGGAAAGATGCTGATGGAGGACAGTGGCTAGCATTCCAAAATTGTTTACTGCGAGGCGTAGATGAAGATAGGCATGCCGTTGACCAAGACAAGTTTGATGAAGTGAGAAGAAGAAAACGTATTGCAGGGAATGATCCTATAGATTTTACTGAGCGGAATATGCATGAAGTTCAAGCTGGTGAAGCCTTAGCCATGCAGAGAATTAGTAATGGATTGACCCATATGCCTAGGTCATCATCTAATGATGGTTTCTTGTTATCAAGAAGCTCGGGACAGTCGGTTAATGGTAGGTCCGTGGATGCTATGCAGTCTTTAGAAATAGATGGAAGGATTGGTTATAGAAGGGGGGCAAATGATGATTTTGTTAATGGACTAGGTTATTCAAGCAATAAATTGGAAAGGAAGTTATTTCATGATATGAACGATGACTCCTATGTAGTGAGAGTCAATGATTCAGGAAATCTAGAGAGAAATGCTATTGATATGGACTCAGAGTTCCCAAAGGTACACAAGAAGGAAGAGAATAATTCCAATTATCAACCAGATGAATTGAGTTTGATGCCTGAACGACGAGTAGAAAAGGGGTCAAGGGATTATGATCGTGCCTTAGACTATGAAATGCAGGCTCAGATAGGTGGTGGTGCTTTGCAAGATAAAAAGAACAAAGGTCTGAAACCAAGATCCAAGATGATGGACAAAGATCCGAAATCAAAACCTACTCCAAATAGTTCTGATCTAAAAAAGACTATTGGGCCAGTAAGGAGAGGAAAGACTAATAAACCGAGTCCATTGGATGAAGCACGAGCACGTGCTGAAAGACTACGAAACTACAAAGCTGATCTCCAGAAAATGAAGAAAGAGAAGGTAATCTATATACCCCTAACTACTAAAACTACCGTTTCATGTTTGTATTGCACATGTTTAACATACAATTGAAGTACATTGCTTTAGTATGTTTAAATTTAGATTAGTGAGAGATTCATGTTTTCCAGGTTGTTCATCAGCTTCTCAAATCTATTTATTTCTTCTTTCTTATTTATGATAATAACCAGGAAGAGGAAGAGGTAAGACGCCTCAATGCTTTAAAGATGGAGAGGCAAAGGAGAATTGCTGCCAAGAGTAATTCAATGGCTACCAAGTCATCCACGCCACCACAGCAAACAAAGAAACAGATTCCTGCGAAGCTTTCACCTAGTTCTTATAAAGGCTCTAAATTTAGTGATTCAGAGCCATGTTCATCCTCACCCTTCCAAAGATTTCCAATCAGAACAGCTTCTGTTGGATCCAATGATTCTTCCAAAGCCCCCAAAACCGGCAGATTGAATACAAACAAGTTAAGTCGATCAGCGCCTTCTCTGCCTGAATCCAAGCGAGAGAAGGGTGATGGTACCACTGATACTAAGGCGTCAATGGCTAGAATTAGAAGATTGTCAGAACCTAAAACGAGTACAATTCGTCATACTTCGTCAATATCTGTCAAACCAAGAGGTGCTAGGACAAGTTCAATTACTAAAGCAACTAATGAGACTGATATCAGAAAGATTTCAGCTATTGTGAATCATGATAAAAGCAAGACTACAACTCTCCCTGAACTAAGAATGGGAACATCTAAAGCAAGTGACATTGTCCAAACTGGATCGTCAGTTAAAGAGAGGACACAGAAACTGAATATTAACAACTCTTTGAATTTAGAAGGCACCTTGCTGAAGAAAAATGAATTTGAAATCTCACCTTTCGACGATGAAGATGACAATCCTATTATTGAGAAGACCGTTGTAATGCTCGAACGTGAAAAACCTTGTGCTCCCAATAGTAATGATGGCAAGGCAAAATCAAAAACAAGGATACTGAAGGGTCAGTATGAGACTGATAGAGTAATGGTGAAAACTGAAACAGTGCCAAGTTATGTTGCTCTTCAAACATCAGTTTCGGTAGATACAGAAGCCTCAGACAAAAAATCACATGTGAAACCTGGATCATCCAAGGTGTGTTTTCATAAATTTAATAATAGTTAACTGTTGTAATCAGTATGCATGAAAGAAAATAAATGTGAACATGATGATGTAAAGTAGGCAATACATGCCTGCACTCTCCAAGTATAAATTGTAGGAAACATATTAGCCTGCAGTTTCAAGCCTCACACATGATAACATGCTACTGGAAGGCTAAGTTGATTGCATTACTGTTAATTTATCTCAAAGATCATACTCTGCCAGACAGACAGAACATTCATAAATGGCGAAGTGCTAACATGTATGACCTACTTACATCCTAATTGTTAATTGTGAATAGTAACAACATAACAAGCAGGTACAAAGTTGAGAATTTTGCTTTTCCTTAAATTCTTACATATGATTTTCAGATATTCTGTAGGGGAAGATAAGTCTATGTTCAATTATCATGCTGGTATTTGATAATTAATTTGAGGAGTGATGTGTTATTTTAGGCATGTAACTGTAAGGTCAAGGAAATTCTAGTTTGACCTGTTGCTTACATGTCTGTGCACTAGATGTTTATCTGAATTCTCCATGCATGAAAGATCTTCTTATACAATGTATTTTCTTCCAAAATCAGGTTACATTGAATGATATGGAGAAAGAGCCTACAAAATCGTCTAGCATTCATATTACAGATAAAACATATCATTCCCCTCATGTTCGAGTTTCTTCTTTAGAAGATTGTAGTACACAAAGCTCTGAGTACGGTAAAGCACCTTCTGCAAGCTTTGACAGTGCATCAATTGGTACGGAGACTTTTAGATCACGAGTGTCTGATTCCAGAAATTCAACTCTTGAAAAGATTCCGGAGGTGATTGAGAAGCCTCAGGTAAAGGAATCATCTAAGGGGTTGAAACGGCTGTTAAAATTTGGAAGAAAGAACCATGACTCGCCACCTGCTGCTGGTCGCAACAGTATTGATGACTCTGAAGCAAATGAGATTGGAAAGAATGGTTCCCCCAATGAAGGTAGCATGATTCAAACAGAAACCAGCATATTACTATAGTATATTTTACGAAGTACATTTCTACAGCACTTTATTGATACCATGATCCACACAACACACAACACTCAAAACCTTGAGTTCCTGTAAGTTTGTTGAAACTTAAAATCTAAAATTATCAAACACAACTTTAATGTGTCTTTTAAGAACTAAACTGTGAAGTTGAAAGCTGACAGCACCTAAATGAGTTTAGGAACCTCCCTCCCACAAAACTCAACACAGACACACTCTCCTATCTGCTCACTAAACATTCAAAGATGAGTTGCTTTCTCAATAATTACATAATGACCCATTTTAGCTGTTGTGTTCAATTTTTAAGAACTTGCATATGAAGCATCATTTAATTGTTCTCATCAGTTCCATTGTTCTTGAAATCGCTGAAACAAATGAAAATATATTAACCCAAGATAAAAAGGAAAACACAACAGTTCCCAAACTGTTTTCTTTTATTTTCTTTAACCAGCTTATGTTATTTTTTTCTCCTTGTGATGCTTGCCTTGTAAATATGAGTGCCATGTGACAATTTGAAAGATGACTAATATACATCATATTGGTATTTTCTATGCTGTCGTAGTTCATACACTGAGGAATTTGATCTCTCGAGATGAAACTCCCCAAAGTGCAACTCCTCAAAAGTGTAAGTGACTTTGAAAGAACTCTTGCTTCATCTTATCTAGATTCAAATTAATATTTGATGAACACATCATTCTTATGCAGCTTCTCGCTCTTTCTCCTTGTTATCACCCTTTCGAAGCAACAAAGGAAAAAAGATAATGATGTCTTGACAGAATTTATGCTGTTACTTGCGGTTGTGGCAGTGACCATTTACTTGATTCTTTCCATTTTTATCTTTTTTTTTTTTTTTTATATTTTTCTTAGCTGAGATTATTTTGCTGTTGGAGTGTGTCTGTTAACCAAAAGCAATTTTAGGCCCTCCTTTTGACACAGTTCTTGAGTTTCAAAACCTCGACAAATTATTTGGAAATCTAAATGGGGAAATTGATTCTGAATCCTTAAGGATCTTGGTTCAGCATGTGGTGATGTAAATTATGTCCCTATTTATTTTTGACAACAGGAAATATCAGTTATTTTATTTTTCCATGAAAAACAAACATCTCAATGTAAATTTATTGGTGGCATTAATTTTGAGATACATTTCTGTACTGTATGCCCCATCGGACCATCGAACAAGGCTGGGAGGGCTCGCATATAAAACATATCCACCGGTCGAACGGCCTCACGGATGAACTGTATAGGACCATCGGTCAATCGGTCTCACAAATGAACCACGTATTATAACGTAAGGGACCATCGGTCGATCGGTCTCGCAAACGAACTACGTATTATAACGTAAGGGACCATCGGTCGATCGGTCTCGCAAACGAACCACATATTATAACGTAAGGGACCATCGGTCGATCGGTCTCGCAAACGAACCTCATATTATATCGTAAGGATCCATCGGTCAATCGGCCTCACAAATGAACCACATATTATATCGTAAGGAACCATCGGTCAATCGGTCTCACAAATGAACCATGTATTATATCGTAAGGGACTATTGGTCGATCGACCTATATATTAATTACACATTACTCCACAAAGGACCATCGGTCGTTCGGTCCCACACGAACAGCGCCTTAACTTATAAAGAACAATCGTTTGATCAGCCACCAGGTCGATCGGTCGATCAGTCTCCTAAGTGATTCGCGTAGCGCTTTATATATGACCATCGGTCGATCAGTTATAAAGATGAATTATTCACTTGTTAAAATCAGAAGATAACCAGCTTAGTCAAGCGACCATCGGTTGAACGGCCAAATGACACCAGTCAATTGGATTAATTAACGTTAAACAAGTCAGTAATCTTGATTAGAGGATCATTGGGCCGTGATTAAGGAATCCTAATCACAGGCCCACACCGGAAATTATAAATAGGGCCCAAAGGTAGGTTGGTGAGGATCTTAAATTCGCATTTATTACGACAATTACACTTATACACCGATCGGTTCATCATCTTACTTAAGCATCGGAACCTTTTAGACAGGTACCCGATCGTCTGTTCGACCGATCGAGCAAGGAAGCGGATTTCTTGGAGAGGAAGTTATTGCAGTTGTGAGAAGAGGAAATTTCAAGAAGAGGAGTAAGATCGGAGAGGTTCTTAGTAGGCTCTTGGTCCCTATACCCGAAACAATTTCATTTACTCAATTAATTTTATTCAACTATAAAATAAATGGGTCTTGACTCTTTTGCAATCTTGATGATCGTGACATTATTAATTATATAGAATGTAATTACATTTTCATGAACATGATATTTAGGACTGCTTCTCTTATGGAAACTATGAAGTACCATGGTTTAGTTAAGATATAATTTGAAAACATTTTTCAAAATTTAAATTATATAAGAAAATAATAGAAGTGGGAGTGAGGGTTAATACTTGGACTATGTTGATAATTTGAAATATACCATGGGAATGAAAGTCAAGCAAAGTAGTATTGTGAAAATAATTTATATGTATTATAGTATATTCCAATTAAATTATTTAATTACTTTCAAAGGCCTATCAACAAATTCCATCAAGTAATTAGTTAACGAAATAACAACAATATTAAATAAAAGGCACACAATTTGGTCAATATTAAAGAAGGGACATTAAATGTTTGCTTTAAGTTGTAGTGGTCTTATGCTATATGTGGGGTTGGTGGTAGATGTTGTAACTTGGCATCCTTTGATTGTGAACAATAAGCAATCTAGTAGCATATTAAACTTCAATTCAACTCGTAACATAATAAACAATCTATGTAACACAATGCACAAAGAACGAGGTTTTGTCACCTAGATAAACATAGGAGAACTCAAAACATGTGTCAAGTTAATAAATTTTGCCTAACAAAAACTATAAAAAAAGAAAATGGTTAATTGACACCATTTGACGATCATTTGATAACTTGTATCAACGAAAAAATAATCTTAAAGTTAACTTTTATATTTTTAGAAGAAAGAGAAAGTAAATAATTGTGAGAAGTAATGTCAAATGATAATAAAAAAAAGAATGATGTCAAAATATCAATGTACATACAAAAATTATGTTAGACATTCCTTAGGTTTGATGGTAATGTAAGAAATTTTCCTAATTTTTAGTGTTTACAATAGTCTTCTTTAAAATAATCTATAGTTCAATATTTGTGAAACAATAAAGGAATTAATACGATGAACAATTAAATATGTGTTTAATGTTTTTAAATATTTGAAGGATTAATTTAGGGGTAAAATAAAAGTACGAAGAAAAAAAAAATTAAGGAAACTTAATACCATGTTAATGTAGTTTGTTGATTAGTATGAGAAATGAGAATTGTAAATATAAATCATGAATTAATTAATTCATATTTAGATCATCAAAATGGAGAAAAAAAAACGTAACTTTGAAGTGGTACCCAAGAAGCAATTTTTGTGATATTATAATCTATTAATGGTTGTATGATTCATATTTTTTGTGAAAACTTAAAAGTCATATTGAACGAGACTCGTACAATAGCAATGTAAACCAAGCTAGCTCAGAGAAAAAAAAATATCAGTGATAGAAAAAGAAATGAACAACCTTTGTGAACATTAGTGCAAATCACTTAGGAATTACAGAAAAAAAAAAAAAAAACTTAATTTTGTCATCACCATGTTGGTCATTACTAGGTGTTTGAACTCATCAAGTTCTGTATCCAAATCTTGAAGTCTGATAAGTGAGTTTGTTGGCTACAACTGCTGCAACTAGGAAACACCAATTATGGTGGCAAGATTCAACAAAGCTGAAGGTGAAGAATCAGTCAAAGCGAATGACTAAGCATGAAATTTTGCTTCTGCTCATTCTGATCAAAGCTTCCTTTGCCAAGCACTCAGCTGCTTCTTGTGGATCCTCTATGTGTCTTATCAGATTCACAGCCTCTTGGTTCTTCATCACCTGCTAACATATATTCAGATTCATGATCCACTGTTTTCTCATGAACAAGTATTAAAAGTTACTTAGTATTCTGGGACTTAGTTACCTCCCATATACCATTGCTTGCTAGGATCAAAAATTCAGTATCAGAATCGATTCTATCACCTCCCACCACAAGTTCTGACCCTTTAGAATGCTTTGTATCTGTTGTGTTGCCTGATTCACAAGCTATCATGCGTACTTTTTGTGCACATGCATAGCATTCATTATGAGATGTGTGAACAAAAACAAATGGATGAAAAACAGAAACAAAAAATGAGATGTAAGATCTTTAACATTCCTCTTGATGCCTACACATATGTATCTTGACAGTGAGAATAGATATTAATAAATGAATGATTCGATAGTGCTCTTATAACGCGTAAGTCCAACCGAGAATAAATTTTACTAGGATAGATTTTGGATGACTCAAATACCATCTACAAAACCGGTTTGAAAGGTGATGTTTTTATATGTAAGTTAATTTGTCTTATCTCTGGTTAATGTTTAAGTAATAATGAAAAAAAGATGAGAGTGATTGATACCTGAAAAGAGTCTGCTATACCAATTTCTCTTGGCTGAAGGACTGTATCTGCCAGTTGTCTGATAAGCGACACCATTTCTGCACAAAACAGTTCTGTAATCTCCCATGTTGGCTATCACAAGCTTTTCTCCATTTATCACCATCACTGATGTTGAACCTATTCTGCATATCTCCTCCTCTGGCTTCAGTGCCTCTCTGATCTTTGTTCTCACACCTAGGTAAGCTCTCTTCAGTGTTTCTTTGCCTTTTCTCCTCATATGACACTAACATGTAATTGAAACATCAGAAAAACAGAAGAGGCCAGAAATATAGATGAAAATAGGGAATTTGTGGAATCTTTTTAGAACAATCCTTGGTTGCAGAAACATCTCCTCATATTACTATCAGTTTTTTTCCACACATTTTACTGGTTGCAGAAATTTCTCAGGGAGTGATGACATGGTTTTACCTTTTCTGGTGATATGCTATCATCAATCCTTTAATAGGTAGAATGTACGAAAACTGTAAATTTTGACAGTAAAATGTATGAAAAAAATTTGATGGAAAAAATGTGACAACTTTAATGCACTTTTGACCATGATGAAATTTCAATTTTGTTAGAAGAAGAACAGTAAAACATTCATAGCAGTGTATTAAAGTTTTGTTCTTTACCTCTCTGACAATGAATATACCAAGGGTGGTGAATATATGGCTATTGATGAGCATTATTATTATTATGGTTCAGCAAAAAGTACAGAGTATAGCTGAGAGAAGTTAACATAACATTGATTTGTCACCTCTTTGAGCTTCTTGCCAAAGAAATGGGATTGCACATACTTGGTAACTCCATCTCCAACTACAGCATCAAAGATTCCAAAATACCACAGTTCTGTGTGATCCATCTGCTCCCTCTGTATCACAACTGAATCAAACTCTGAGTCATCAGAACCACCTTTGATCACATGATGCTCCACCACATGATGTCCATGTGATATTGGAATCATCCATGAAGGCTTGTTTCCTCTCCATTTGTTTCTCCTTCTTCCAAAGAAAAAACGTTTCAACCTGAATGCCTGCTCAAGTCAATGGAAACATTGCTTATTCATATAACTTACTATTCATTATTTTTTTTGTTCTCAAAAGAGGATGATTTCCCTGGAAGTCATTCATCTTTATACTACTCGCGTTCAAACATACTTAACTGCGTAGTTCTTATGAAATCTGATGCATTAGTGCTATCAGTTACTATTCATTCATTGAACAAGCATTTACCAGAGATACTTTTGATTGTGTTTCTTCAATCAAGTTTAGAGCTTCATCTCACTTATTTGCAAAGATTCATTAAATATAAAAAAGGAATTAACACTGCTGAAACCCCAATTCTGATTTAATAACAGCATGATGAAAACAAACATGAACAACTATTATTTGTGATGAACTTCAAAGAACCTGAATGGAACAGTGAAATAGGGACATACATACATACCTTAAGCTTGATATGGAAGTCTCTTATTCCCATATTTCTTTCTATAACGACTTGATCAGATACTGTGAAATCAATATTTTCAGATGGAAAAAAAGATGTCCCAATTTATTCTTTTGGCTCTGTGGTTGCATATTCAATAGAGGTGTTGTGTCAGGTAGAAGTAGCTGCTCTATTGAAAAAATTAATTGGTTTTGATTATCTGTTAGGAGAAACCTTTGAATATGAAATAACAATCTGTTCTACTTTCTGAAGTTTTAAACCAGAACAAAAAACAAGGGCTTCAATAAGACAAAAAAAACCAGCTGAAAATATTGCCTTTGCTCCTTAATATTAGCTTAAAAGAACTCATTTAAAAGTGTAACAAATTTAAATCATCAGTGAATAAATCAATGCTTTCTTTCACTTATACATTTATTCATTTTAGAAGAATGAAAATCTTTATATAAAATGACCTGCTGTGAACAAACAAAAATGATAAACGATGGTATTACTATTCAACTTTAAAATTTTATGATTTATACACTTTGTTTCCTTTATTTGCTGAAACAAAAATTAGCATCTGACAACCTTAACACAAGTAAAAAAGTTCATCTATCAGTAATTTATTGCATACTAAGAAGTAGTACTAGTTTGATGCTTTTACTTTTTTTTTCATTAATTCATTAATTCATTGATGCTTTTACTTAGATGCAACCATTCAACATTCATTGTGATGTGCTCTCCTTACCTCAACTTTCAATGCACAATGCAACTGATTCTCATAATTATCTTGATTTTACCCATGCACAAGTTTGAAATTCAAATTGTGTCAAAGTTTTGAGATAATTCTTACTTTTCACTTTTACTTATCCAAATAAACCAATACCTATATGAAAAATTTAAGTGATCATTAAATGACAATTTTTTATGAGTTTGTAAGAACAAGAAAATTATAGATATCTTGTATTTTAAGAAATGTTTTTAGTATAAGTTGTTTTAAGATTATAAACTTGGTTTTAACTTTAGGTATACATTTGAGATAAAAGTTAAATTAAAAAAAAAAACTTTTTATGATATTAAAAACTTAAAAATTATTTTTAACACTTTTTTCTCCTTCATCTCTATGCATATACATTTCTTTTTTATGTAAAAGCTGATTTTTGTATTGTCTCCAGAAAATATAATTATTTAAAATATTTTCTTTCAAAACTTATCAAAACAAAACAATTGAGTCTAATTTTAAATTCTAGTTTGAATAATTTCATTTTTTTTTAAGTTATCCTCAACATCATGTAGTTTCTTTGTCTTGCATTTTTTCAGGATTTAGATATAACTTAAAAGCAAAAATGCTAACCATTTTTTAAGTATAGGTAAAAAAAAATTATCATTATGATTTCTAGTATATTTTTCTTTTAACCTTTCAACCATTGTCCTAAACAAGACTCTGAAAAGGAGACAATTGGGTTGAATTAATTAAAAGTTTCCACCAAATTTATGCATTTTATTACTTATAAAATTGAGTTGAGAGAGAGACGTATATTTAATTTAATTTTTTCTGGTTGCATGTCTGGTGCCATGATTCTTGCCAAAGTTAACAACTTAACAGAGCTTACATCCATACAAATATAGAAAAAAAAAAGAAATGAAAGGATAAAACAGAAATAAATATTAATTATGAAAACAGTGGTGTTGAATCAGAGTGTTAGAAATTAGAATGACGTGGTACATCAATATTCATGTTTTTTCAGAAACTTACAACAATATACTTTAATATCTACCTATGCATACTTGAATACCAGTTATGTACCATTTTTCAATTATTATTTTAGGTGCAACCATTTCATTCATTTCTTTTTTTTTTCGAGTTAATTACTTAGTTGATCCCCACAAATGCAACCTCACATACTTATAGAGTTATTTTTAAGAATTATTTTACTACTGTTAATAATTTTTCACTCAGACAAAAGTGATTCATGCAATAATGACTCGAAAAAGATTAGTTGAAAATTGAAAAAGAAAAATCAATATTTGTTAAAAATAATTGTCAAACTTATGTAAGTCGGCACAAGTTTAATCGAAAGTCTTATGTAAAGATATTTATAGTTTTGATGGGAAGAAATAATATTATATTTTAGTTATCTAATAAAATGATTTCTGTAACTTGACGTAGCCCAAGTTGGAGTATAAATTAAAACGTTCATAACTATTTTCTATTATTTGTGTACAAGGCCTAGTTGGTTTTATAAAAATATTTAAGAACTTTTTTTTTTAGTTTAGAATAAACCAGCATAATCTTATGGTGTTATCGTTTCTCATCAGACGATTTATGCTGAAGAGTTTAATGCTTATACGAAAAAGTCTAAATACTCAATTCAATCTCTTTATAAAATCAATATATCTTAAAAGAAATATCTTAAGTATAATATGAAGAAAGTTATAAAAACACAAACAAATTCTGACACGAGAAAGACCAAAAAAACTTGGAGTAACATAAAATTCTTTTCAATCGGAGCGCAGTTGCTTTTTGATATCAGTTCAGTTTATCACATTCAAATCATATAACAATTACTATATATGTTCAAAGAATTATTAATTAATAATGTAAATTGACACATAACATTAAAATGTATTATTGTTAAAGAATTAAGTAATGAAATTAAACTTTTAAAAAACATTTCTTGTAAAAAACAAAAATGAGAAGTAAGGCGTTTGAAATATAAACCAATCTCCACTTTTTTGCAAAAAACATTATTCTACTTTGATGGTTGGTAAGATTAAATATTAAAAAATTGATACATTTTGGTAAAAAATATAATTCTGAATCAATCAAGCTTAATTTTTACTAAGCTCATTATAGGTGTATCACAATCATGAATATCTAATTACCAAGGAAAACAGAGACATGAAAATTTAAAACGATACAGAAGATAAAAAAAAAATCCAATCACATGAAAATCCTAACAAGAAAAATAAAAAGCAATTCTTGCTCATATTTGCATTGTAGCCAAAAGATTTTTTAATCAATTGTCAGAAAACCAATAATCAAAGTGCAAACAAAAGGCCAAAAGAGGCAAACCAAATATTGTAACAATGAGATTGGGAGAACTGGCATCAATCCACTAGTAACACAAGATCTCAAAATAAACATTTCTAGGAAATCTGTCAATGATACATAATAAAAACTCATGTAACAAAAGTAAACTAATCGAAAGAAATTCATAACAAAATTTGGAAATTGCACATGAAATTAGAGGCCTAAGCAGTCTTTTTCAGCTTAGCAAGCTCTTGCCTAACAACTCCTGCCCTCTGCACAAATTGAAAAAAAAAGAACAAATTTTAAATTAACCACCATCATATGTCAACAAACTAGAACAGGCCCTTGGTTTTTCTTAAACATAAAAACCAATTCACAAACTATTAAAGGAGCAATACCAAAATCAAAACAGTGAGAATAGGCATGTTTAGTGAAACTAACCTTGATCTTTGCCAACATAATCTTAAACCTGTCAAAGTCATTGAGGGATGCTCTTCTCTTCTGCACAATCAGTTTTCTGCCCCATGAACTTTTCTCCCACCTGTTCTTAACATCTGTTAAGCAAAGAAGCAAACTCATCAACAAAAGGAATGCTTTCAATGTGATAAAAATTTGTCCTAAAAAATGTGTACCAACCAGCAGCCTCCATGGCTTGAATGAGATCCTTCTTCTTTGGGACCCTCTTGATATCAATCTTAATGTCAGTGAGTGACAGCCTCTTGAAGTTCACTTGGGACCTCACCATATCGGGAGCGTCCACAAGAGCCTATCAAAAAATGATGATAGAAAATTATGCTAATGTTTCAAAATCAAATACCTAAAAGCTGAAGATAGCACATCAAACTTATAAAAACTTTGTACAACTCTAAATCTTAATGAAATTTGATTCTATTGCATGCCAAATTGATAAAAAGAATTCAAAAAAGAGCACATTTTTTCATTTAGTTGACGCTACTCAAACACAAACATACAAAGCCTATATGATACAACTAAAACTGACACATTAAAGTTATCAGCAGGATTGGCTGTTCTAACTCCTCTTAAAAGGACTTTGATATTATATATTATATATTATCACAAAACCAAATCGATACAAAGAGTCAAAACTTAGTTGATGCTACAAAAATACAATACACAACAAAGCCTTTAGTGCTATAACCCAGTTTAAATACCATTAAGAAAAAATAGGCTTAACAAAAACTATAGAAATAAAACAATAAAGAATAAATCATACATCAAACAAACAGGGTAAACGACTCTAACTAACTCCTTCACCGGATTTTGGCATTATCGCATACCAAATTGATACCAAGACCCTAAATTCAGTTTAAGCTCTAAAGTACAAATAGCGAAAGCCTTGAGACCCAATTAACATAAAACTAAGCAGAACCAACAGCCACAACAGAACCAAAAACATAAAACCATGGATCAGAACAAATATTCCAGCAACGAAATTCATGCCGAAATTTACCAACACCAAGATCAAAGAATGGGATTTCTTTTACCCCAAACGTCACAAGAAACCAAAACAAACACTAGGGCACGCACTCCATGAATCTAATTCAACTAAAAAACACCAAATCAAAGAAAGAAAAACAAAATGGACATACTCTGTTCTGGTCAATGACGTCGACAATGACCACTAGCCTCCCATACTCTTTGCCGTAGTTGATCTGAGCAACCCTTCCAATCTCAACGTACCTCTTGAAAGGCTGCAACAAAGATCAGAAAAAAAAAAACATTCTTTCATTAAAACCAGAAAATCCAGATGCAGAAACACGCAAGGTAGATAGAAAGTGTTAAAGGGTAGGTCAATGGAACTCACCATTTTCGGCTACGAGGATTCTGTGACTGCCGAAGTGATGAGAGGAGAAGCGAAGGTTTGAAGTTAGGGTTTTGTTGAAATAGCAATTATAAAGAAAGGAGCGTGTGTTGTGACGAGGATACGAATGGGCCAAAACCCACATATTTTTGTGTCGTAAAAGAATGCTCGTTTTAGAAAAAACAAAAACAGAATGGGCTATGATGGAAGCCCGTAAGACTCTTTAAAATTTCAGGCCCATAATTTACTATATTTTATAATTATTATCCATATTTTAAAAATCGAACTAGGAAAAATATATGTCCATAATTTACTAGATCTTAAACTCGCGCAAATATTTATTTAAATTACATTTTTAAAATTTTAATTTTAAAAAATATATAGATAGATGTAAACTTAATAATAAAATATTCTTTAGCATATAAAATATAATTATAATGTTTTATAACACAATAAAAAGAGTTAATTATACTTTCAACCTCAACATACTTGTGAGATTAATTTAAAATCTCTTTTCTGCTCAACAACCATAAGCATTAGCCACCATCACTTCCACCAACCACTAACAATAACAAGGACAGTTTTTGTATTCAGACAATTCTGGGGTGCAGGAAAAAAAAAGAGAAATGCAGGAATAAATTGCTTTTTGGTTACACTTGTCAATCATTATCAAAATTACTACCGGACCATAACATATATAAAATTAAATTCTCTATAAACATCATTTTTTTTAACTTGCATATTTCTCTATACATGATTAAATTCATATGAGTTTAAATCATTCTTAATTAATATAATTAAATCCTCTTGATATTCAAAATAATTTAAAGATATTTTTTAATTCACGAAAGTATCAATGATAGATAAACTTGTGAGAATAAGAACAATCCAAATTGATTGCTACCTTTGATATATTCGACTTGAAGTTAACAGAGATATGAGCTACGCAAGAGGACCATCACACCCTTTAACTCTTTAGTCTCGATATAGATTGTTTTATTTGATTTTTTATAACATCAATACTCTCCTTTTTTATAAAAAAACAAAATGGCAACAGGCCCATCAAAGTTGGCTGGCCATTTCTGTCCTAAAGTTAGGGGTTGTCCTCTTGTGTTTGGGCCTAGGGTTGGCCCAATTGATAAAACTCTTTCAGGTTGTCCTAACCCTCACTTTGCACTCTTGCAGAAGGTTCAGCAGTCGTCACTCTCCCTTTCCCTCTCACTGAACCCTCTGCTAGGGTTTGCCCTAAGGTCCACTTCGAGCTAGCTCAAACTCAGTTCCTACTCACGTAAGTCACCTCTCAGCTCATGCTTATATTTTCGTAGTCTATGTTTGTTGTTATCGTTAGGGTTTAGTAATAACCCGCCCCTTTCTTCTATTTTACCGTTCATTCCAGCTGCTGACCACTCTAAGGGCAGTTTTGCTTCCTGTGTGCGTGTCGAAGCATCCCGCTAGCTTGTTTTCCAGGTACGGGAAGTTAGGGTTTCGAGTTTGAGTTGTCATTAATCTGTTTTGTTTGGGTTGCCTTTGATCTGTTTGAGCCTACTGGATTTTTGTATGGATAAATAGCTATTCGTGGTGCGTGGGATATCTTGTATGATGGAAGGGTTGGGAAAATTGTATCTATTGCAGGTGAATCCAGGGCGAGACCTGGTAATCTCGCTCAGGCGAGTCAGACTCGCCTAAGCGAGTCTGGCGGAGGCTCACCCAAGCCTTTTTCGCCAAAGGTCGCCCAGGCGGCCAGCTCTTTAATTTTGAGCGAGCAGACAACTCGCCCAGGCGAGAGGGGTCTCGCCTAAGCGAGACCCCGCGTTGTCCTCATTCCTGTTTTGTGCCCTCGCCTAGGCGGAAGGGGGGACTCGCCTGAGCAAGACTGTCTCGCCTGAGCGAGGTGCTGGGCGAGACAGTGTTGTGATTGGATGTTTGTTTGTTCCCGAATGATCTGTTTTGGTTGAGTATGAATGTATGATGAGTGATATGTATATAATGGAGCATGAGGTATACGTGGCATGATTCATGAATTTCAAATGATGGGTTTGGTATGAAAGTTGACATGTGAACTAAGTGAGCGGGTTATTGTTAAAGTGGTATGAAAATGTGATGAATTGAAGTCCTATGAGCATGGATGGACTATGATAAGTTGGGATGGGTTGGATCTGGAAATTGAAAGGTAACGACTTTAAAGGTTGATGTGATGAGGGTATCCTTACATGGTGAGTATTATTTGATTGTATGATCGTATTTTGTCTGTGTCGGTGCATAATGCCTTGGGGGTCTCTAGGTGAGACTTTCAGGGTTGCGCTTTAGTGGTCGGGACGTAATTCCATGGCCCCTGGTAGTGGGTGTCTATGGTGGTGCCCCATTTGTATAACTAGGTAAGGATTCAAGTTAAGGTTGCATCCTGACACTCTAAGGAGTCAGTTAGTCTTACTTAGAGCGGACTGACTCTTGTGGTGAGAGTAGCAGGAGGCCTGAAATTATTTAAGGGCTAACCTTGTGGTGAGGGAAAATTGATCCATCGTAACACTTGTAACACATAGCTCGTGAGTGAGCAGCTCGGGGATGAGCAGAGGTATCCACCACAAGTGCGGGCATCCGCTGAATCCGATCAAGTTATACGTATCCGGATGAGTCGAGTCGTAGTGTATTGAGTGAAGAGTCATAACATGCTTGGTTGTTATATGGATATGGGATGATGAAAATATATACTTGACTGTATGATGAATATGTTGTTGGCTCTAGCTTACCCGTTTTGTTGCATGGTTGTATTGTATGTGGCTGTTCTTTCTTGCGATGATCATCAATTTGATTGATGGGAGCAGATGGGAGAAGTTCTCGTGGTCAACAAGGAAATGGTGATTCCGCTGCTTAGCCATCTCGGCTGGAGTTTTCTTCATGATTTCTTTAGGGCTATAGCCCATGTATCGCTTTATGCATTTCTACTATATTCTCTTTGTTAGACTTGTGTATGGTTTCCGTCGGCATCGTGGTGTGCCTAGTTCTGTAGAGGTTGTGTTAAGGACCCCAATGCTACGCTACAGTACTATTATCGTGTGACGTTTTTCTTTGATTTCGCTTAATAATTAAATGGGACGTTACAAAAACACTATTTAAAAACTAATAATAAATAAATATAAATTATAAGGTATTTCTTGTTTCTTATGTAGTACATCTAACAGTAAAAGATAGTAATTCTTCATCAACTAATTCCCTTTCTGCTTTTCAACATCATCAAATAAGGTAAAAAAAAAAAAATAGAAAAAGAAATCCAACATTTATACCTCGAAACATTGTTGTATCCTAATTCTCCATCATTTATGTTTCTTTAGGACAACTGTGTGAGTGGAATCAACGGACACAACATATATTCGTTTTCATATGTTCACGATCACTTTCGAAGTTATCTGCAATATATTCTCCAATTTAAAATTTTTTCATGGCCGTCCGTTCAAGTGGGAACGAAAAGGAGACCCAAGTCATCGTTTATATTCTTTACCAAATGGACTACAATATTCTTTTCGTCAGATAAGAATGAATATGTAAATATATAATGATTTATTTTTATACCTTTGAATATTTTATTTCACATATTCAGCTAAGATACTATAATAAATCATTAAATTAATTAAAGTATTAGAAAAATAAAAGAAAAATATAGATAAAATTAAAGTAATACTAGAGTTGTTGGAACCTGCGAGCCGATCTGGCTCATCACAGGTTCGAACCGACTTGGATTGAACATTTTTTATAAATTTCAATACGGGTTTATTTTTGACCCGACTCACTTAAAACTTGGCTCACTCGGATTGAACCTGTGGTGAGCCGAGTTGGTGAGCTAACCTGCAAATAAAGGATTACATAAGTATTTTTTGTTAAGTTGAGCTTTGCATTTAGGTCATGTTAGATTGTTTTTTTAGTTAACAGATAGATAATTTGGTATATTTGTGAATTTAGTTTGTATTTTGATTGTATCGAAGTTTATTTAGATTTTAATTATAATTATAATTTAGTTTTAACTGAGAAAAATTTTAAAAAATTGTATTTTTTTAATTAAGTGGATCCGTGAGTCAACCCGTTTAACCCATCAACCCGTGGTGGGTCAGAACAGATTTGAATTTTTTTGACTCACTAGTAAATGAGTCAGGTTGAGTTGTCTCACTAAATTATTAACCCCTAATAAATTGAACTAGGCTGGACCACATTACCCGCATTCAACAACTCTAAGTAATAGGACCAAGTAAAGAAGTTCTCAGTCCGCAACAGAATAAATAGGTGTCTCGGAGAGGAATGTAAGCATCCTGAAATCACAACTCTATTGTATTCTGTGTATCTAACTTTCTTCCTCTTCCTTTGTCAAGAAAGATGTCAAACCCTTATATCAACGCCGCATTTCGTTCATCAAAAGAATACCAAGTGTATTTCTTCATGAAGAATAAGTATGTGAGGTTGCACTACACTCCCGGAACATACGATGACAAGATATTGACTAATCTGCGCTTGATCAGTAGTGGTTTTCCATCACTTGCAGGAACGCCATTTGCAGAATCTGGAATAGACTGTTCCTTCGACACTGAAGCGAGTGAAGCATATGTGTTCTCCGGCAACCACTGTGCCTACATAGACTATGCTCCCGGTACAACTAACGACAAGATCCTCGTAGGTCCTACCACAATTGCTCAAATGTTTCCTGTCCTCAAAAACACGGTGTTTGCGGATGGCATAGACTCTGCATTCAGATCAACCAGAGGAAAAGAAGTTTACTTATTCAAGGGCAACGAGTATTGTCGCATAGCTTATGATACCAAGAAGCTTGTTGGCAGCATTCGCAACATCGGTGATGGGTTTCCTGTTCTGAAAGGTACGATCTTTGAAAGTGGAATCGATGCGTGTTTTGCCTCTCATACGGAGTCTGAAGCTTACCTTTTCAAAGGAGAGAAGTATGTGCGCATCAAATTCAGCCCAGGTGCATATGATGACGCTCTTGTGGGTGATATCAGGCTTATCCTTAATGGTTGGCCGGTTCTCAAAGGCATTTTGCCGGTCACCTAACAAGGTTTTACTCCATTTTCGCTATCATCATCAACCACCGTAGTCTCATCTGAATAAATGGTGTCATAATATGCTACGAATAAGACTTCCATTGCCAAACTCTGTCTCTTTCTCTTTAATCTAACATTGGGATTGGATATGTCTGTTTGCTGTCCTAATGTAACATGTCTGAATGTTTGTGTTTGGTTTCCTGTAAGTGGATGTTTGTTTCCTATCGTCATGTAATTTGTGTACTTAATAATAAATAAAAGTAGGTGGTTTGATTTGGTTTGATACAATGATTATCATAGATTTAATTTAATCCATAAAAATATTTTTTATAACTTTATGGATAATTCTTATTAAAAACTCTTTTTTGGGTAAAGATCCATAATTTTATTTTATAACTGCATTAGCTTTTGATGTCAAAATGGTTAAAATAAATAAACTAGTTTTTGGAGGAGCAAGTCATAATTTTTCAAAGACTATGAAAGGTAAATGTGGTTGAATTGAATAAAATCATCGATTATGAGTGATAAACTCTAATATAACACAATTTAGATATGAAAGAACCTATTAAACTATTGAATAACTATTATTTTTCTAAACTTGGTTAAATAAATAAGCAAATTACATTAATCTCCCTCGATAAACCCTCCTTTTTTATCAGAAAAAAAATATAAATAAGTATTAAATAATATTTACAACCACGATAAACCAAACGATGATATGATATTGTAAATTACATTACTTATCTACGGTAACATTTGTCTAAAACTGTTACAATTATTATTAATATTATCTATAGTAACGTGTTTTAAAAATGTTACTGTAGCATACAAAATTTATATATAGCAACATTTCTAATAAATGTAACTAGATAAATGTTACTAAAACTAATAAGTCTTGCAGTGGGTATTGGGATAAGCATGGCAATATCAGAATCAACCAAGTAAGAAGATGAGGCTGGTTCAGCTGCAAACTCAATCGAATCTTTCGCTAAGTTACGAACCTAACAATGGCTACAACGTTCGGTTTCAGTGTCTCCTAACTCCACCACTATGTCTCTCACTCTAACCACGCAACCCCTAAACAACCTCATCACCAATCATCATACCATTTTCGTGTTCTGTGGCCCAAGTCTTGGCTATGGACACACTCTGTCCTTTTCAGACCAAAGGGTTTCTTCTTCCTTTGCCACTGTTGCCTGTTCTGCTGCCAATAAACCATCCCCTTCATCAGATATTAAGTACCTTTCTCTCTCTCTCTCTCTCTCTCTCTCTCTCTCTCACTTCTTTTATATCACATGGAGAATCAAATGTTAAAATTTTGTTAAAAACAGAAATTCCAATTTTCAAATGGTCTATGATTCATAAGAGAAATTGTATTTATATATTTTTTCTATATATGTGGAACGAACGAGAGAGTTTAGAAGAATAGAAAGAAAGTGTGTGGCAAGATAATTGACGTGATACATAGAGATAAACAGATAAAATAAACGTGTTATTGAGAAGCAGTTTACATTAAGGTATATTGATTCTTCTGTAATTTAATTGTAATCAGGATGTGTTACATGCGAGGCATGATCATACAAAATATTTTATATATATATATATATATATATATATATATATATATATATATATATATATATATATATATATATATGAATGAAATGATCATGAGAAGTAATGCCAAGAATGGAATTTAGTGGTTACAAATAAGTTCAGAGTTTCACCTATTCATGATATGCTTGGAATTTCAGGTAGTGAAGCTTGAAAAAGAAACATTAGGGTCAAACAGATATAGTTTTCATTGGAATTATCTTTGTCTTATAAACATGTTTATAGATGTTTGTTCTTGTTGCTTCCCAAGTAGCTTTAGGTTTTTATATGGAGTGTTGTTCACATAGAATGTTGTTCACAGAGAATAGAGATGAAGGGGTAGATATCAGAAAGAATATGATACAGATTCTCTTGTTTTGTAACATGATAAAACCTTAGACTAGTAACAGCGATAACAAGACAGACATCAAAATTACAATTAAATTGGACTCATTCAACTTCCACGATTTCATCCAGAGCATAGTTGTTTGTTGATACATTGGCATAGTTCACTTTGTTGAATCGAACCACAACAGGGTACCGAGTCTTGGGATCCTGCACAACAACCACATACCAATCAAATATGAACTACAAATCTGAGAGGGAATCACTGTCTTAGAGTGAGTTTAGAAGCACTAATTAACCTGATCAACAGCAACAACTGAGCCAGTTCCTTTGTACCAATACGATTCCTTCCTAAGAATCTTCACCTGTTTATTGCAAACAAAAAATATAAATTAACCCTCTTGCTTCAATACTTGGTAAACACAAACTTCAACTTAAGAACACAAACTGCAATGAATATACAACTAGTAAGATCCATCACTGTCCTTGTTCCTACATAGTTTCAAGATAAATGCTACAACTTACTCCCAACCGAAAATTTATTGAAAATTATAGAATTCCCCTTCTCACCATATATATTTTCAACAAGAAACTACACCGATACACTAAGGGTCGTGAGAGTTGAACCAGATTACACAGACTAGTCGAAAATAAGAAACATTTTTCTGGAACCAATTCAATAACTTCATCGGTCTTTAGTGTTATAAATCCAATTGTAGAGGAATGTTGAAAGGTTGAAAGTGAGTTAAATTGTGGGGGGTAACTGACCTTAGCACCTCTCTTGGGGCCAATAGGGGGTGGCTTTGGCTTTGCTTCAGCTTCAGGTGGGGGAGTGGCGGTGGCAGGTGCGGGTGCAGCCTCATCGGAGGCCCTTACAACAAGCCTAGAAACATTGTTCTTTGAGGGGAAGATGACCCTTGAAGGGGATGATGATGAGTTTGTGGTGGCAGCTGCAGCTGCAACGTTAAGAGACAACACAAACCCAGATGCTGCTGAGGCCATCTTCTTATGTTCTTCTGTGTCTTCTGTAACTTAGGTTGTCTCTCTACCTTTGCTGATCTCAAGCGTTGCAAAAGGACAAGAACAACAGAAGAAGCAGTGAGAGGCTTTGAATGAAGATGATGAATGTTTAGTTTGCGGAATTATCTGATCCCCAGAAATGTGCATCAATCGTTTCCACCACTGGGGTGGTGCCACTTGTGAACCATATCCCTTTCCATTGGATAATGTTATTACAACTCGGTGTGTGGCTTCTCTTCTCACTCTTCTATGCAACCAAGCCTGAAAATTCCAAATGCGCATTGGAAATGAAATATTACATTTATAGTTTTTTTTTTTTTTTTTT
>Ga0099822_1000542_pt1 | contig 35993 bp, 17 predicted proteins | sample CowpeawhiteBW_FD_76839 | JGI IMG/M metagenome (GOLD analysis project Ga0099822, IMG submission 76839) | Root nodule microbial communities of legume samples collected from California USA - Cow pea white BW | ecosystem: Host-associated > Plants > Roots > Nodule | place: USA: California | collected... | reverse complement strand
TTAAATTTAAAATATTTAATATTTTTATTGCATTTTAGATATTAAAATCTAAAATATTTTATATTTAAATGTTAATTTTACAAATATTAGTTTACTTTTCTAAAATATTTTGAATATTTAAAACATTGTTATATATCATTTTAAAAGTATTTTTTAATATAAATATTAGAAGAAAAAATTTAATAACTATATTCTTATAATATTTTAAATAATTTTATTCTATTTAGCAATTAAATATGAGATTTTTATTCAATTTATAATTAAATTTAATAATTTATAATTGAATTTAAAAAAAATAAATTCAAATGTCAATTTTAGAAAATATATTAATATAATTTGTATGAAAGATATTAAATTTAGTGTCAATTTGAGAGGGACAAAATTGATTTATTTTAACAAAAATTGGGACTAAATTGAACAAAAATAACAATATAGGGACTAAATTGAACAAAAAAAATAATACTACCACAAACTGACACGTGGTAAAATTGTGACTTGACACATGGACAAATTTATTGAAATAAAAGAAATTAAAAAAAAAAACAGGAACTGACACATGACATATACTATTCAAAAATGTTAACTATTGAACAAAAAAACCAAATTGACCATAATTTGACGAAAATAAATACTTAATTCACAAAACAAAAATAGGGACCAAATTGAATAAAAACAACAAAAATATGACCAAATATATATTTAAGAAAAAAAATGGAGTCATGAGGGCTTAGCACATATGTTTTTACTAGCTGGAAGTCATATTTGGATTGTCACATGCTTTCTCAATCTGTACTGTCCTAGATTAATATGCTTCTTGATTGTTATGCTGAGACTGATACGATGAGATCTAGTTTTGTAGATCTATAAAATGAATAATGATTTTTTATGTAGCATTATTCTTTATGTTATAAAAGTATATTTTATAAAACTAATTTTTCTTAGATTCATTATTGATAACTTTTAAATTTGTAAAAAATTGTATTTTTTTAATAATAATATTTAATTATTTAATATGATGAAATTTATTAGTTACATTTAATTCTATAATGGTATTTTTCTAGTTATATTTTAAAAGTGAGGAATAATGCATTCATTTATACATGAAAATTTGAAAAAAAAAATCTTGAATTAATATGCACCCAATATCACATAAACATTACTTACATATCTCTCAATTACAAAACAGGAAAAATGAACAATTTTCTTACAATTAAAGCGACTATTTATAGTACTTAAGTTTGCAAATGGATAAATACTTATATTTTAATGAAATAAATTGAAATTGAAATTGAAATTATTAATAGATTTATTTTTTGATAATAGAAATTTAATTTTGCTTTGATAATGGATATTGGGGTGTAAGACTTTTAAAAGTGTAGATTTTTCTTAAAAATATTAAAAATGAATTTGAGAAAGAAATAAACGAAAATAGATCAAGAAAATAAATAATTAAAATTTTGTCGACATAAAAAAATTATTTAAGATAATTGAAAGAAAAACTTTTGAGGAAAAATGCAACAGTATACTTAAAATATATACAAAAAATAATGCAAAAGAGAATATTGTATTTGAATAGTAAATATATTTAAATTAGTTTAATAAACACATATTAACAGTGAAGACTTTTCTTACATAGTAAAATTTACAAATATACATTTTCATATATCCTTTAAAATAATAATCATCAAAGGTAAACAAATGTGTTGTAAGCGTTACATGGATATTTACTTCCCTTGTTCTTTTTCAATTATTGTTTTTTTTTTTAATAAAAACCCATTTTTTAGAAATAATTTTTAAGTTTCAAGATAACATAAATTTTTTTATTTAATTAATATAAAAAAATTACGTTAATAGAGAAGATAAAATAACAGTTCATTAAACTAAAAAAAAAAATTGACAGGGACAGGGAAGGAAATTGTTTTATTAGAAACATAAAAATGAAGTGTCTTCCTTTGTTTTTTAACTGGTTTATGCTTTAAGGGTTGTAATTAATATTTAAAAAGGAAAAGTAAAATGTTTAAAATAGTATCCAGGCAATTGGATGCCCTTGGTAATAATACAACAGTGTATTTTGATTTCACATGGATCTGATCTGAATTTTGATTGGAGTTTAATGCAACTGAAGATTTATTTTAAATATTTATCTGGTAGCAATTATGAGTAATAAAAGATTAACAATAAACGGTGTCATAATTACCTATTTCAAATATTTTTCACAGTCAATGCTACAAAACAAAAGGGTAATAAATATTTAACTTAAATAATATTTGCATGAATGACAATTGCAGTATAAAGTGGTGATCTGAAGCGCAGAGTAGACACACTCACTGTCAACCCGTTGTGAATTGTGGACCTTTTCACGACATTCTGAAACCAACCGAACATCCTGAGAAGAACAGTGTATCGGAGAAAAAAAAAAACGCCAAGATGACGAAGCGAAAGCGAGAAGCGGAAACACCAGATGTGGCTGTTGATCACTACAAAATCCTTGAGGTCGAGAAGAATGCTAAAGAAGAGGAGCTGAGGAGATCGTACAAGAGACTCGCCATGAAATGGCACCCCGACAAAAATCTCACGAACAAGGAAGAGGCTGAATCCATGTTTAAAAAAGTATCTGAAGCGTATGAGGTTAGTTTCCCCCGAAGGGTGTCACAAAGATTCAAAAGATTCAATCTTTGAATGGTGGGTTTCATTTAAACGAACGATTTTCGATTTTTATTTTAACCTGTGTTGTTTTCTTGAAGGTGTTAAGTGATTCCCACAAGAGGGCACTTTTTGATTGTAGTCTAATGGCTCGGGTGGCACCTGCTGCTCCTGCTGCCTCTTCCACCCAGAAACCTCTCCAAAAAGCTCCTCCAATTGAGCGCAAGTTGTCTTGCACTCTTGAAGAATTATACACTGGAACCACCAAGAAGGTTAATATATGGAGGAAGTTCGGTGAACTTGGTGGGTGAGTATTTTGTCTTTTTCGTTGGAAGTACCTGCATTCCCGTTTGTTTCTAATGCCAATGTGCAGTACCCAGTGCTGGCGTTATGAAAATGGTTTTGATTTGGTTTGGTAGAACTAAAGTTCCGGCGTTAAAAAAAATGCAGCTGAGTTGTGGGTTGCGGCGAATCCAAAACCCTTGTTCTTGTGGCTGAAACTGCAGCTGTGAACAGGTTTCTAAATCCTGGGTACTAAAATTCTTTGATTTAGGGTTTTGAATTTAGGGTTTACGGATAAGGATTAAAAGGGTATAGATTGTGTAAAGAAGAAACTAACTGGGCTTGTAACCGCGTAATACTTTTGACTCAACGTATCACCAGTTTGTGTTTCATTTTATGGTGAGAGTGCTTTGCGAAAAAAAATCACACTTGAGAACCTGCTGCTTGAATCTATTGCGTGGACACTTTTTTCGATTTGTATTGCATCCTTTGTTTATTTGTTTTGCAAGAGTTTTTGTAGTTCTGGTTGATGTAGCAAGTGTAATTGTTTGTCTTACTGAGTAGCATTTGCTTCTTAACTTTTGCCCAGAAAACACTGCAAAAACCCGTTATCCTTAGCATGAAGAATTTGTATAATTTTGTAGTTTGTTGTTTGATTAATTTCCTTATGGATGCATAAACAGTAAGGATGAGGGAGAGGTATTGGTAGTGGAAGTGAAGCCTGGTTGGAAGAATGGCACAAAGATAAAGTATTTGGAGATGGGAATTCGGGTGCCAAATATGATACCAGCTGATCTTGTTTTCATCATAGAAGAAGAACTTCACAGAGTTTATACTAGAGTTGGAGCCGACCTTCTGGTGACCAAAACGATATCCCTTGTTGAAGCCTTGACAGGGTACACTGTGAAACTGGTTACCCTTGATGGAAGAAACTTAACTGTGCCAATCGACAATGTTATTCATCCTGAATATGAAGAGATTGTTGAAAATGAAGGATTGCCTCACCACAAGGATCCAACAAAGAAGGGAAACTTGAGAATAAGGTTCAAAATCACATTCCCACCCGATCTCACTCTTCACCAGAAAGTCGAAATGCGGAAATTTTTGACAGACTGAAACGTTCGTGTTGATGATTCACAGAGCAACAACTCTTGCGGCTCCTTTTTATCAAAAAATGCATCTTGGATTAGCATAATCTTGACTGGGTCAAGTTTTTACTTCAAATTTGAGGTTTTTTTAGGGATTAAAATTTTGTTTCTGTATACTGCCTGTGTTGTATGGTTCTTAGTCTGAGGTTGAGTCCTTGTTAATCCATGGAGTTTTGAACTCAGAATATTTTTGAGAGAACGTTTTAAAACTTTTCTTGATTTGTTAAAGATGTGTATGTTGAGGAAGAAGTGCTTACCCTTGTGATTGTGCATTAAATGTGTGGACACATTCTCAGTTTAGCAGCCTGTCTGGAATGTCTGGTAGTTGATATGACCAAGGTAAAAAGCTTTTCTAATTTCTTGAAGAAAGTGAAAAGCTTTTTCTCTTCCCTTTTTCCGAGACACGATTTCAATGACTTGGACCATGTTTATGCTACTATTTTAGACAGATAAAGCTTCCAAATAAATGCAGAGACTTTTCAGAGAAGAAGGTGAGGATATGTACAGCATTAAACACTCGATGTTATCGAAAAGCATTTGTTTGTTTCCAACACTTTTAGAACTTATTGTTCTCTACCAAAATGATAAATAAATAACTCATAAAGAATGTATAATCAAACTATATTTACTTTTATACCTTCATCTGATCAAATACTTTTATGATCCCACTCTTCATTAATAGAATTAATTTGTTATCATATTTTCTTATCGCACTACGAAAATTAACTAAGGATCAATACCCCGTAAACACTAATTTTAAAGAGAATAGACAATTAAAATAGATAGAGAACTCACACAAAATATATAGAAATAAGAATTTGACAACTAAAATCATCATTTAACTTCATTACCACTTCATTTATCACTGTATAAATATAAGTAAAGCCTCCATGTTGAGGGAACTTAATTTAGGATGACATAAATATATGCTCAACTCGATCAAAAGTTTACGTTTTACCCATTAGGTACTAAGGATTATATATATATATATATATATATATATAGAGAGAGAGAGAGAGAGAGAGAGAGAGAGAGAGAGAGAGAGAGAAAGAGAAATGTCCATATATATTTAGTAAAAGAAAAGTTATGTTCTTTTTCTTAACTACTTTACCAATTCTGATAAAAAAAATATTTTAGAGAACCTCAGAATATATATACGTATCCTATGAATCAAAGTGAGTTATAGTTTAGTTGATATTGAAAACATAAGGAAATATATTTTATGTATACGAGTAAAATTTACCACTTCATATAGTTTTTTTTTCTTTTATTCTTTAAACACTAGTTAATTTCTCACATAATCAATAAATAAAAAATTGACATTAAAAAATGTTTTTTTTAATAATGGTTAAAATTTATTAGTTAGAGACATGGGCTCACTTGTAGAACTTAACTTATAAGATAGACAATTGATAAGTTAGATTCTCACATGACATAAAATTATATAACTTTGCAAGATGATTTGATTAAGATCTAGGTAAATTCATTATTCAATCCACTAACAAAATATTGTGTTGGAGTGGATATTATTTTTTACCTTTTTTATATATTAAATTCAACCCAATCTATTCTTAATCCACTTGAATTAGATCGACTTTAATTGCATTGAGATTTTAAAGAATTTTATAAATTTTCAAGTATTAAATTAATTGAAAAATAAAACAATTTTCACAATTATTAATTAAAGAGTTTAAGTAAATTAATAATTCAAGTCAGAATAAGTTTGTGTAAACTAATTCATGACATAAAAATATAACCATATTTTAATTAGTCCAGGATATAAGTGTGAAACTTGGTTTAGATATGAAACCACTCCTATTAAATCCACAATTTGTATAAAAGTAAGTTAATTTGGGCTGAGTCAGGTTTGACTCAATTATAAGTGAAACTTAATTCAATTTAAATAGGTTGAGTTGGATTGGATCGAGTTGGGTCATCAGGTAACTCAACCCAATGAACACCATTAATATATAAGCATATCTCATCTAGTCCAGGATATAAGTGTGAAACTTGGGTTGGATATCAAGTCACTCCTAATAAACCCACAATCTGTATAAAAGTAAGTTAACTTGGACTGAGTCAGATTTGACTCAATTATAAGTGAAACCTAGCTCAATTTAAATGGGTTGGGTTGGATTGGATCGAGCTGGGTCATCATGTAACTCAACCTAATGAACACCTTTAAGATATAAGCATATCTCATTTATTCCAAGATATAAGTGTGAAACTTGGGTTGGATATCAAGTCAATGCTATTAACCTACAATTTATATAAAAGTAAGTTCATTTGGACTGAGTCAGGTTTGGCTCAATTATAGGTGAAACCTAACTCAATTTAAATAGGTTGGATTGGATTAGATTGAGTTGGGTCATCAGGTACCTCAACCCAATAAACACCCTTAAAACATACCTACCTTATTTAGTCAGGATATAAGTGTGAAATTTGGGTTGGATATCAAGTCACTCCTATTAAACCCACAATCTATATAAAAGTAAGTTAATTCGAGCTGAGTCAGGTTTGACTCAATTATAAGTGAAACCTAACTCAATTTAAATGGGTTGGGTTGAATTGAATCGATCTAGGTCATTAGGTAACTCAACCAATAAACATCCTTAAAATATAAGTATATATCATTTAGTCCAAGATATAAGTATGAAACTTGGGTTAGATAATCAAGTCACTACTATTAAACGTACCCTCTCTATGAAGGTAAGTTAATTCGGGCTGAGTCAAGTTTGACTCAATTATAAGTGAAACCCAACTTAATATAAATGAATTGGGTTAGATTGGATGGAGCTAAGTCATCATGTAATTCAACCCAATCAACATACCTCCATATATTTTATTATTTAAAGAAAATTTATGCTTTTAGTAAAAAGTATATTATTATGTTATTCTAATTTTAATTTTTTTAAATAATTTATTCTTATTTAAATTTTTGGTACCTTTATATTTTTAGAAGTGGTATATATTTTTAACTTGAACAAGTTACTTTATTTAAATAAATTGATACAACTCAATTTTGAATTTTATTTTTTATAATTTATAACATGTCTAGTGAATATTAATTATTTCAATTTATAAAATTATTTTTAATTTGAACTACATACAAAGTAAATTAAACATAAAAATGTTAAAATAAAAAAAGTAAAAATAAAAAAGTTAAATAACTATAAATAACTAACTTAAAGTATATTTAAAATCTAATTCATTTTTGTTACTCTTCCAAAATACACCTCACAAAGAGAATATGTGTTAACAATATACTGTATTATTGATAAGTATTCCTTTTATTCTCTGTAATCAATTTTTAAAATAACATTTGTTTTTTTTTTCCTTTTTTCACTATAAGTAATGTTGTTTTGTCTTATAAATAAAGTCATTACTTTAGCTTTAGCTGAAAACGGAAAGACTGCACTGCCTTCATTTTCTGAAAACTGAAAAAAAAAAAAAAAAAAACTGATAAAAAAGATGGGGGGTGCTTATTACAAAGATCATGCAGGTCGACACCGATACGGACACTAACAATCTAGAATCGGGAATGTGCTGAGTCGTTGTAGTTCTGATTATGAGGTGATTTGTCGTGTTTTATTGTGCTGACATTTACTTCTTTTTTAGAAGAAATCTGTCTAGGTGTTTGTAGTAATTAGTTAGATATTTTCTGACATAATTCTATGTTAGTTTGTAATAACCTATAATTGGAGTTTCCAGTTTAAGGAATAGATCACTAAAATTTATGGAACATATCCAATTATTATGGAATTACATTGTCGTATAGAATGTCGAAGCATTAGGTCGTAGGTTGTCGGCTAAACCCTCGATGAATGTTCCCGGCGAAAAACCCAATGAATGCGCTTCCGGACAAAGCGGCGTATCTGTGTGTATTGAAGTTAGGACATGAATTATCTGATCCTCTTACTTATTTGTTTGTGTCTCTCTTTCATGTCCTAGTATTTCTGACATTTTCAATCCATAAAGTTATAATATAGTAACTATGTTAGATTAAATGACTAAATGTAATATTTTTATTATTTTTACCCTCTCTCTTCACACTTCTCTTACCATATTAAATAATGTTTTTATCTTATTATATATAAAAGTTGGTGCAACTATGTTCAAAGTTGAACAAATAGAAAAAAGTATTCCATTGAGTTAAGCAAATCTTTAACAAAAGATATTTCTCTCTTAATTTTCTCAACAATAATTAATGGATTTTATTTTACAAATTTATTGTCTATAAACAAATAGTCAAATGATAACCTATAAATCTTCTATCTATTCTTGCATCTAATCTAATAATATCCTTTGTCCAATGGTTAATCAAATTTATTTTCTAATATTGTCATCGCTGACCATAAGCTATTGGAAGTAGGTCTTGCAACAATTCTCATATTACATCTTGTATATGATAATTTATTCATGTGATTGCATATGATATTTTTTATTCATGTGTGAGACAGAAGTATAAAACATCATCAAAATTGACTTTGAAATCAATCTTAAGATGTTTTGAAATAATATATAGTCAAAGAATAAATTTTCAGAAAAGCGAGATAGGGGATGATACTATGATACTATATAAAAGGATCATAACTAAACATGTAACAATATAGTAGAAGAATTTCAGCCATAGAGAAATTCTTATTAGAGATAAGTTGTGTGTTATATGTGACCAATATAATTAAACTAACTAATCACTTTTTTTTTTAACATGCAACAAATATCACACATGAGAAATTGATAGGAGTAAGTTCTGTATCGCATAATCAAGTTTATCTATAATTTGCTACTTACAGTTCACAACACTTTGTTTAAATGAATTTATAAATCAAATGTGAAAAGTTGTGTAGATGGTCATGTAAGAGATATATGGCAACAAAGAAATAATATTATTTTTTAAGCATAACAACGTAAATGTAGATTTATTAACAATATTGGACTTGCATAGATTAAGACATGAAGGTGGATTACAAGTAAAATTCAAGAACAAATTTTTCCATTCTGATCGGTACTTTTGTCCTTAATCCTCAATACTATCTTTCCATAATTAGTATTTTCTAAGAGATATGGGATGAATACAAGGGTATATAAATGTGTAATACAAATATAAAAATCATATTATATATGTGCTGACTATTATTTTGAGAGGTTTTATATTTGATATCTTTTTATGAGTTTTCATTTTTATATGTTTTCAACTTTTTCATATTTATCCAATATAAGATTTAGATTCACATTTGAATCCCAACAATCTCTCATTTAAGAATGAGTCTCTTTCCACATTAGAATACTCCTCCTTGAGTATGTCTTTCGCCTTTCGTATGATTGTTTATCTTAACGGTATGCACTTGGTTTAACCTTTTATCATAAAGACTTTTGATACAAGAACTAACCATATTATACTTATATGAATCGGTCATCAAGACTAATCATTGATTCTAATACCATAACAAGTCTTTAGAGAGGAAGTTCATTTGGGAGACCAACAACACCAATGGAATTCAAATTCAATCTACATAAAATATTGACATTACATCCAATTCAAAACCTTCAGATAATAAGTTCATGATTCTTTATTCTTTTATATATATATATATATATATATATATATATATATATAAAAGTTGAGTTTGTAGTATATCTTTATTTTCCTTTTTCTAATTTCATCCCATCTACAACCTTTTCTTTTTCTTTTCCTTCTATTTATCGAATTCATCATGGAATGGTGTTGTTACTCATTTTGTTATTTGGGCTTGGCCGCACGAATTACTATATATAAGAAAAAAAGAAAGCCCACCCAAAACCCTTTTTTCCAACAAAAGCAAGGGCTTTTCTTCTGTACCTCCATTTTCCTTCCTGCACTCCTATAAAACCTATAACCCTCAAACTAATTCTCATTAAAAATATATTGAAATCCTTGTACTTTTTTTAAACATTTTTCTGAAATATTTTTCAGATTTAGATATATCTTATGGAACATTCATTTCAGAATTACAAAAGAATATATTTTAGAGTAAGTATTTTGGAAGATTTTTTTTATTCAAAAATATAAATTTCGAAACATCCAATTTGAAATATAATTTTTTCTTTCTGAATTAAGTGATTTGAAAGATTTTTTAAAATACTTTTCGAAATACTTAATCCAAACTATATATATTTTTATATTCATAATTAAATGTTTTGGAATATATTTTTGGATAGAAAATACATTATGAAACACTCAATCCAAAATATGTAAAAAATAAAAAACATTTTGAATTAGATATTTCAAAAAGTATATCCAGATATGAAAATACGTTTTTCGAAACGTCTGATTTAAAATATATTATATTCCCCTTTTTTTTCTTTTTCTTTTTCCCAGACCTAAGAAACACAAGAAAGCGAAGAGGCCATGTAATAATGGAAGGGGATGAAGGAAGAAAAAGAAGTTAAATTGAGAGCAATGCGTTAGTATTTCTGAGATGTTTTATATTTTGCTATATAAATAACCTTTTGTAAAATTTGAAATACACAAAAAATAAAATATTTCTCAGAATAGTTATAAACACAAAGAGATGAGGAAATTGTCCTTTTAATGAAATAATAAGAATACTAATAAAACAAACCTATGTTTATTATTAATTACCTCTAATAAACAAACTCACAACTTGTTTATATCGTCCATTTACATTTACATTAATTTTATAACTTTAGAAAGTCTGAAATAAACGATATAAAAAAAAGAGAGTAGATTTATAGAATATTTGAAGCCTTTTTAACGGCATGAATGTTGAGATAATGATTGGTGTTTAGAGTGTGTGGTAGTTAGCATTTGTTAGTCGGCAAAGACAAAATGTAGCATTTTGTTTTAGGTACACCTTACATCACTGCTAATCTTATGACCTTTTGTTTTATTTATTTTTCAGTTCCGTGTCAACTTCTTCGAACTGTTTTGCCAACTAAACAACAAGGAACCTTTTACTTTTATAATTTTTAATCAAAATCGACTAATGATTTACAGTTACATCATTATCATATCAATACATATAGTCACAAAATGTTCATATGGTATTTCATTTACTTCTTTATCATTGGATTTAAAAACCTTTTTCTAGAATTTAATTTCTCATCACTTCATAAAAAAAATTCAAATGTACCTTATAAATTTTGAAGATATCAAATTTTCTTAGTTATTGTTCTAAACTAAACTTTAAGTTTAATTTAACTCCAAAAAATTAGCTTGTAAAGTGTCTTTATTATTTTTCAATGTGAAACTTTCAACACTTCCTTATGTCGAGATATATGGATCTTGATTGTGGGACTGAACACTAATGGGTAATCCAATAATAGTTCAATGACGAATAAAACAATATGTCAAACAAATAACAAATTTTTTGATAACAAATGACATAATAGGTCGAACAAATAACAAAGTTTGCTAATATATGTTCAAACTCACGACTCTGACACCATTTCTAAACGTGAACTTTAAATTTATCTTAACCTTACAAATTTGACTTGTAAATTAAGATTTACACCCACTTATATATTATAAATTAGCCTTATCACTAATTAATGTGAGTCGTAAATTACTTCTAATAAAATAGTTCACTTTTGAAAATAAGAAATCTCCTCACTGATAATTTTTTTTCTTACTTTTTATATAAATCTCATCACCCCATCTTCTTTTTTCAGTTTCATAAATCTCCTCACACTCATATATTTCATTGAGAGTCATATTCACCCAGATTCATCTCCTTCATCCACACTCATCTTTTCATCCACACTCATCTTTTACATCCATGCATTCTTCTACATTTTTTTTTCCACATCTACTTTCTCCATATTTTTCTCCTCTTCTCCTTCATGCACACTCTTTTCCTCATCTCTTTCATACTCATTTCTTTCATCTACATTTCTTTCATTCATTATTATATTTTTTTCATTTGTTTTCATTTATATTTTGTTGGATATGAAGGTATTCTATAATAACTTCTTTTTTGAATTTAATGTCATTAGTGTTAATCAAGCCAATACTAAATTAAATAAGTTTTAAAATAAAAATACACTAGAATTAATTTGACTAACACTAAATTCTTTAATAAAAAATAAATTTAAATATTAGGAAGTTAATACTAATTAGAGTTGGTTTTAAAATCTGACAGTAAGAATGTGTGGTATAGATTTGGGGGAGAGTCTGAAGATGGATTTGTGTGGATTTAAGTGGATGAATTTGTGTGTTTTTTTGAGTAGATTTAGAGGATAAAGTGAGTGAATTTGGAGATAAGTTGTATGAAAGTTAGTAAAAAATTTGATTGATGTGATAGATAAAATAAATTGTTAAAATAGATATAATTATAAAGTTACCAAAATACCCTTGATGAATAAAAAAGAATGATTTTGTAATTTGAGGTTATAAAAATAATTACAAATAAATAATATGAATTAAAAAAAATATTAAAATTATATGAAATTTTAAAATAAAAAAATTATATTTTTATGAATGTAACAAAATTTATACAATTAAATTTAGAAAAAAAAGTTATATAATTAAATTTTAAACAAAGTTATACAAAAAAAGTTAAAAAAACAACAACACACACGACACTGGTTACATAACCGATGTCACTCTCCTCTTTGCATAGGTACTGATTATGTAATTGATGCCACACACACACAATGCACCGCACTGGTTATGTAACCGGTGCACATCCTTCCATGAGCCCATCTCCACCACCATGTTCCTCTGTCACATCTACGACATTACTCTCCCACCACACCCCACTACGACCACCATCTTCCTCCCCCACCACCCACCACAACCCCATTTCTCTGCACTACTCACAAGCCCACACTACACATCGGTGCATTCAATTCACACACACCCCACATCTGTTTCCGTTGTTACAGTGGGGCAATTTCGTAATGTTATACGAAATATACGCAAATCACCTTAGTTTTGGGTAGATGGATTAAACCCTCCATCCCCTAAATTCGCGCTCTCATTTCACTGTATATCGCAAGAAAGGAACATGCTCTTTGCATGAAATTTGTGCTCCCAAATTCACTTGAACAGTGCAATCCATTGAAACGAACACTCCTTAAGAAATTAGGACCATGATCTTAAGGTCTCATTTTTGTGTAACACAAATTCGATGCTAATACTTATTTAATAATGATGTTAAAATTTTCTTGTGTGCATGTTAAATGTGTGTAGAAAAATCAAATGGTGTCCAAGTTCTATTATCATAGTTATTTTTATCTTTTAAAAGTTACTTGATAAATGTTTTTAGGTTTAATTATTTTTTTGTCATTGTTTTTGTCTAAAAATATCAAGTTAATTCTCCATTTTTTTTTATTTTAATTTGATCTCGATTTTTAAAAAATTGATAGAAGGTGGTTCTTGTCGTTAAATTTCTTAAAACAAATCAAAGATTTTTTATTAAGATTGCAGTTGTTAATCAAGATTTTTTTTTTATTGATGTAATTCATATAACTATAGTGCCACTTTTGGTAAAAAAAAAATCATTAATTTACTTTAAAAAATTTAACAAAAATGACCAAATTGCATATTTTTTATAAAAATCGAGATCAAATTTAAACTTAAAATAACTGGAAGACTAATTTAACCTTTTTAAATAAAAACAAAGATCAAAAGAATAATTAAATCATATTTTTATATCAAAATTAAAAGTTATGTATACTTAAATCACCCAGAATATTGTAAAGAATTTAGTCTATTAATTATTTTTTTTAGATTTTAAAAATAATATAAGAACCGATCGTATTCCATGGGATCACATTGAAATGATTTTTCTTAGTTGTACTAAGTTCAAACTCATTTACTAATGTCATCAAATCATTAAGAAAACTATCTAAAAGTTATCCCACAAATGAATAGTGTTACACACACACACACCCAGGAAGAGGCGAAAAGAGAGAATTAGGTGAGTGGGAAACACAATGAGGGAGTGTGACAGTAGGACATTAGAGTGCCTAATATGCCATATTTTTCAACACATACTTTAACTTTGGCCAACAAAGTCCAGTCAAAAAGATGAATGCCCAACTAATATTTTCTAAATTTGTTTCTCATCATTCAATACAGACAGACAATCATTCACTGCAAAATTATCAAACCACCTTTCTAACATCTCAATGCCACACTCAATTCAATCATACACCTCCTCCACTACCTCTATGTTTTAACAGTAGCGACATGGAAAATCTTGTTTATGTCTAGAACCATACGTATATAAAAAAGACTTAAATATGTTTTTTTAAATGAAAATTAAAATTAGTTTCTTAACTTAAATTTTAAAAATACATAAATTTAATTATTTTATAAAATTTATAAAATTTATTTAAGTTAAATATGGTTTTAGTTTTTTAACTTTCAGTGAAAATTAGAATTAGTCCCTACTCAAAATTTTGACCTAATTTAGTCTCTCAATTTGAGAATTGTGTGGATTTAGTCATTTCAAGCAAATTTTGTTAAATTAATTTAACGTTTCAAACACATTTCATGATAGCATTTGAGATGTTTACACCATTTGACACATTTTTGTTTCAATATTAGCTAAGAAACTATCATGAAACGTATTTGAAACTTCAAATAAACTTAAAAGAATTTGGTTAAAATGACTAAATCCACGTAATTTTGAAGTTAAGGAACTAAATTGGATTAAAGTTTCAAAAAGAAACTAATTTCAATTTTTACTAAAAATTGAAGAAAAAACACATATTTAACTAATTTATTTAATATTTTAAACATATTTTTAAATTAATATAAAAATATATATTAAACAGCATAAACAATAAAAATGTGTCCAAAATGTAAATAAATGAGAAACTAAATTAAAAAAAAAAACTAATCATAAAAGATAATTTTCCGTACTTATATCTTTTCAGATGCAGAGATTAATGAAGTGGCACATTGCTTGATTATAAAGTCTTGAGTGCGAGGAGATAATGTTCTAAAATTAAGATTCGCAAATTATATGACATGACATGATAGATTAGATATATATATCATTAGACCGATGAAACTTTGGTACATGATCGAAGTGGAATGTAAAATTCCATGTGTAGGGACCACAGTGTCCACCAACAATTATCTATTGGTTATAGCATGAACATCTTCTACTCCAATCATTCATAATATTGATCCATGTTAGGAAGGAGATAAGAGTTTAAATTTTAAGAGATTAATACAAATAAGAATGATTTCTATATGCACCAAAGTTATAATTAAGGTTTAGTAGATTGAAACATCCATTTCTTATAAATTTCAAGTATAAATTTAAGTTCACATTAAGTAAAAATAAAAGAAGTTAAACAATAAGTAAAAAAATATATTATAAATTCATTTTCTTATGATTTTAGATAGAAGTATTAATTTATTATATAAATTTACCCTATATATTATTCTTGTTGAATTTCTCCTGTAAATCTCCGTGTTCTATTAATTTCATCTACATTTTCTCATTCCACCTTTAATTGTCACAGGATACTATCAAGTTTTATTTATATAAATTTTCCCTAAATATTATTACATAAATTTATTATTATAATTTAGTAAATATATAAATAATTTTATATTAAAATTTTATTTTATTAGAACTATAAATTACTTGTTAATTTAACATTTTAAAACTTTAATTTCAATCCAAGAGTAGTTGTTAACATTTTAATTTTTTATCATCAACTTTATAACATCAAACCAATAATAAAAAATTTAATTTTAAATTATATCACAATAACAATATTATAAAATAAAGAAAGGTTAAATATGTTTTTGGTCCCTCAAGTTCAGTAATTTTGAAATTAGTCATTCTTCGAAATTTTATACCAATTTAGTTCTTCATCTTTAGAAAAATGTGGATTTAGTCATTCTTACCAAATTTTGTTAAGTTTATTTGACATTTTAAACGCATTTTATGAATAATATTTGAGTTAATATTGAAGCGAAAATGTGTCAAACAGTGTAAATAATTCCAATACTATCACAAAATGTGCTTGAAACGTCAGATAAACTTAATAAAATTTGATTTAAAAAATTAAATTCACGTATTTTAAAAAATAAAAATTAAATTGATCAAAATTTTTTAAAAGAGACTAATTTCAAAATTTACTGAAATTTAAGGAGAAAAATATATTTAATCCAATAAAAGAATATTCATTTTTAAATTGATTTGTATTGTTTTTTTCTTTTCTCTAAAATCATTTAAAATTGAATCTAAACCTTTTTAATTAATTACTTTACATTATATTTTTGAATTTTAGTTTTAACTTTATATTTTCTTTTTCTTTTTCAAAATTCGATTTCCATAATTTGAGAAAAGACTAGTTGAGAATTTCTGAGATTCAGTAAAAAAATCTATCTGAAAAAGTAAACTTATATTGGATCCTTTGGAAAAGGTATATTGGAGGGAAAAAGTTCAGCAAATAACTGGACTATAGATATAAATATTTAAATGTGTTTAAATAAAAAGGTGATTGAGATGGATTTTAAGCTTAAAAAATGATTTGACAGTTTAAAATAATAAATTAGAAAAGCACTAATAAATTTGGCCAAAAGAGTCAAAAAAGAAGGGCAGAAAGTTGTTCGCTTGTACAGTGACATTCTGTGATACAGAAAGCTATGTATTTTTTTTTTCAAACTTCTGAGTATTCGTCCACACCTCTGTCCCTGTAAATTTCAGTGTTCAAACTACAGAGAAATTAGAACCCTATTATTTTCAACTACTCCCTTTATTTATTTATTATTATTTTTTGGCTTAGTGGTTGACCCAGAGTCTACACTTTTGTCCATGGCCTCAAATTTCGTAATCATTTTCGGTGATTACTGTATTTCCAACCATCCTTTAAATTTTCACAATTCCATTTTCTTTTATTTCTTACATATTTTAATCCATAGTTACAGCTTTTTTTTTAAAATGATAAATTTTCTTTCTTAATTTTACAAGCATAGCATAATTAATTGGTTAAAAGGAACTTCATCCTCTTTATTTCTTTTACATGAGATTTTAGTCATTTTCTTGACTTATATTCAGAAATCTCTAATTTCGGTTTAAATATTTAGCTTTATGAACATTTGACTTTTCTTTTACATTTTAGTTTAATAAATTAATTTTTCATAAGACCTTAGATTAATATGTTAGGATTATGATTTAATTGGTTCAAAATAAAATGAATAATTAAACTTGTGCAAAATCGACAATTAAACTACAAATTTGAAATTTAAAAGTATAAATACAAAAAATTGCGGAAATTAATTAAGAGAATTAAATCACATATTATTAATTGAAGAAAGAATTAATAAATTGGTATTCTATTCGAGTATAAAAGTACAAAATACATTTTAACTAGGATATTGAGCATAGAAATCAAGGAAGGACCAATACAGGCAACACAATCAATAAAATCTCAACTAGAATAAAATTGTAGTGATACCATATTAATATCGATGATCAAAATTTAGACAATAATTTATATTACAACTTATCATCTAGTAAATTTCGCATCTAATGAAATGCAACAAATGAAACTTTAGAGTTTGTTTGATAAAATATTTTAACGAAGCAATTCATTTTTTTTTAAGAATTTATATTTTTTTTAATGAAATGTTTTGTTTGTATAAAAAAATTAAAAAGCATTTCAAATCCAAGCATTTTTTTTGATGGATTTCAATTAGCTAAATTAGTACAAATTCAAATACCCTCAAAATAGGTGAAATTTGAAATTCTTCTCACTCAACCTCACATTCTAGACGATCCGAACGGGCACGGCGACTCGGACGTACTCAATGACCCAGACGGACCCGACGACTTGGACGGGCCCGACGACCCATAAATGCCCGACGACCCAGACGGGCCCGACGAACCGGATAGGTCGACGACCCAAACGGGCCCAATGACCCATACAGGTTTGACGACCCAAAAGGGCCTGATGACCTGGACGGGCTTGACTTAGACGGGCCAGACAACCCGGACGACCTGGATGGACCCGGACGACCTGAATGGACTCGGAAGACCTGGATGTACCCGACGACCCAAACGAGCATGACGACCCAAATTAGCCCTTCCAAATCATTGGGCCCGACAACCCGAATGAGCCCGACGACCCGGACGTACCTGACGACCAGGAAGTGCGGGACAACGCGGACAGACCCGACGACTTGAACGAGCCCAACAACCCGAATGGGCCCGACAACCCGAATGGGCCCGACGACCCGAACGGGCCCGACGACCCAGACGGGAACGATGACCCGGACGGGCCCAATGAACCGAACAGTCCCGACGATCCAAACGGGCCCGACGACTCGTACGAGCCAAACTATCCAGACGAACCTAACGGTTTGAACTGGCCCGTACGAGTTGTCGGACCCTTCTAGGTCGTCGGACGTGTCCAAGTCGTTGGGCCCATCCGAGTTGTCGGGTCGTCCGGGTCCTCGGGCCCATCCTAGTCGTCGGACCCGTCCAGGTCTTCAGGTCCGTCCGGGTCGTCGAACCTGTCCGAGTATTCGGACCCGTCCGGATTGTCGGGCTCGTCCATGTCTTCGGGCCCGTTCAGGTCGTCGGGCCCGTCTTGATCGTCGGGCCTGTTCGGGTCCGAATATTGACGAACTTGACGGCACAATCGTGCACTATGGGCCGTCAGGCCTCTAGATCATCGGGCCACCCAGCCTGTTTGGGCTTTCCAGTCGATCCAGCTCAGGTGGGTCGTCGGGTCTAACCAATCCGGTTGCGTAGTTGGGTCTGCCTGACCTATTTGGATTGTTGAGCATGTTTCCAAATTTATCATGAATTCAAAACATAATTAAGCGTAAAATAAATATTGTTAAAATTCAATTTTATCTCACAATAAATTCAATTTTTTTTCCAAACAAGAAATTGAAATGTCAGGTATTCTAATTTCCTTATCCAAACAAAGTTATTTAAAAAATGAATGGAATTTAATTACAAGCAATTCAAATACAAAGCATTTCAATTTCTAAGCATTGTTGAAATGCTCCATCCAAACACAAGGTTAGTGTTTGATTAATTTACTTGCTTAAAATGTGTTGAATCATATTCTCACAATAATTCTCTTTTCAAAATTAGAACAAAGATGATAATAAAGTGATGTAAATAGATAATGAGAAAGAAAGTTACACTAAAATAAATTAGTTATGGAAAAAAATAAGTTTATCGATAGATTTTGACTATTGGTAAATTTCGTTAAAATTTTTTATTGATAATCTAGAATTGTTATTACTAACAACTTTTTTTATCAGTAAAATAAAATTTTGATTATTGACAAGTTCTTTTGTTGGTAAATCATCAATAAATTGGGCACCAAATATTTAAGGCTTAATTAGTAATCTTTATATTTTTTTTAATTAAGCCTAATTTTTGATAAATTTAGTGACAAATTTTACCACGAAATGGTCAAAATTCAAAGTAGAAAATTTAACGTCATTTTAACGACGAAAAACCTGTTGGTAATAACAATTCTAGATTAATGATGAAATTTTCAATGGAATTTACCATTATATATTTGTCGATAGTAAAGACCAATCAATAAATTTATTTTTGTCGATAAGTTTTTTTCAATAAATAAAGAATTTCTTGTAGTGGTGGTAGGTTAAATTTGAAGTATACCCTTAAAAAGGCTCCAATGCCATTTTTCATATTAATTATTCTCCACAATCAATGTGAAAATTGCTACATGAGCTTTTTCTATAATATTTATAAGAACATTCTACACTGGTTTATGCATTGGGTTCTTTTAGGGGAGACACCATTAACACTAATGAGTCATGAACAACATATATAAAAAATTATGATACCACCTTCTACTTAGAACCATAACCTTGGAATAGTTAGTCCTTCTCCTTATACATTATTTGTCTTGCTCATTTTTTTGCAATGTCAGAATTTGAACTCACTTGAATTTCAAACAATCTCTTTCTCAAGTGTTAATTCCTTTCACAATGGTACATTCTCCCTCTAGCGAAAGTAATGTGCCTTACTTGTATCGTCATTTGCCACGATGGGACACACTTATCTAAAACTGTTATCAAGATATTTTTTACTTGTTTGAGCCAATATTAAGGTGAATCATTGACATCAATAAATAATGAATAAACTCATAAAATATCAACTCTAACCTAAAATATGAGATTAAATATTGTACTATATGACACAGTTACTGAAGAACATTTTTTTCTACAAAATTAAGTCAACAACTAATATTGGCCAAGAACTTGAAGGCCGAAAACTTAAAATTAAGACTATGAACTCAAAGAAGGAACTTTGAAACTTAGCAGCACTTGTAGGCAACTCCCTTCGAAAACTATAAAATATCTTGACCACAAAAAATAGATCTTGGTAGAATTCAAACTAAATCAAATCTCAACTAATATTATTAAAAACGTGATTATTGATTTAATTATATGATTATGCGAGCTAAGCATGATAAGAGAGATTGGGCCTGCACCAAATTCAAGAATGAACCAAGGCCCACCATCACCACTATAAATACATATAGTTGGATAAGAGGTAAGTGATTCATACTTTTGCATTGATTGATAGTAATTGGTCGAATTGAAAATTTACTTGGATGTTAAAGTGTTTTTTACATGTATAATAATAGGTAAGTATTTGGAGTCAAAAAGAACTAAAGGCACAAAAAGACATAAGACCAATGAGTGATGTGTTGAGATCACTATATCCTTGTAAGAATATAATATCAAATTTATTACATCAGATCCAAAATCGATGTAATTGTTACTAAATAACTTATGTAATATGTATTTTTTGTACTAGTGATAATTTTCTTTATACAACACATAGGAGTCTATCTACGATAGTCATAAATAAATAAATTAGTTTAATGAATATTTTCATTTATAAAATGCATCAACCGAGAACAAAATCTAATCCACCTAAAATTTCATGGAAAATATGCCTACATATCATCATTATCTGAATATTTGATATTGCAAAGTTAGAAAATATATCCAACTACCAATGGTTACAAAGAAAAGGAGAGAAAGAAAGGGAAAAAGGGAATTGTTTTTCTAAAGAGCAAAGAATGGGAGGTATTGGTTTTGTGAATATATTCTACTTTAGACGTGTCGTGTATATATATGTTTGCATTCCTGAGGTTGAAATTCTTTGAAGGTTTTACTAAATAATATAAAGCTAAAACTGTAAGTTTGATGTTCTTTACCGAGAGATGTATGAAAGTAACAACACACTTGTCCTTGCATATCTTTTTCTGGGTGTGGACCAAATCTTACATCCTCAAACACAATGGTCATCCCTGTTACCCTCTCATTCATCTAATCCTACACAAATAATTGCCACCTATTCTCCATTTTGTAGTTGGGCATTCATGATTCTCTGTCCCTAACTTAATTCAGTCAAACATGCACAGCATAACCTTTAAGAAAAGGCAAACCCATTTTAAGGTTGTGGTTAAAATATTAAAACTACTTCATTTTTACAGACTAATAACACTTTAAAGTAGTTTTTGATACTTTTAATAGTTTTCATTTTTTAAGATTCTTTTTTACAGACTAATAGATAATATTTCGAATTGATTTGAATATATAATACCATCATTCTACCTTTAGAGAGAAATACTAATTAAGTAGTATATAGTAATTCTGTATACTTCTTGGTAGAAAGAAAGAAATATAGTATTTGTTTAAAAACTAAATATAATATTTAATGTTAATGAAGATTTTTATTATATTGTTCTGAGAGATAAACAAGTTATTTCTTGGGTAAGTGAGTGTACTATCTTTGAAATTTTAGATTCTGTTTGCTACATGTTTGAACAAAAAGTTCCAACAGGAATAGGATCTTTCTGGAGCTAAATTTAAATGCAAGAAAGAGAGAGAGAGAGAGAGTTCTGATCTTGACTCGAGAAGAAACCTTGGAAGAAAGAACAGAGCAGAAGAGGAGATCCAAGAATCCATCCTTTTTCACTCACACTAAACTCAAAATATAGCAAAATAACAACTCAATCCATAGCCATGCTACGTTTTGAACTGATATGTTGCTGTGTTTCTTCCTCCTTCCTTCACTTTCTCTACGTCTGAATATAACTCTCATTATCCCACACCATAGCCAATACCAGAACAACCATGCTTCACCGTAGCCATCAACTATTTTTGTTTCTGCTTCTCTTTCTCTCTCTAAACCCCACTCTCTCTCTAAACCAAGACGGTCTCTTCCTCCTCCAGGCCAAGCTCCAACTCTCCGACCCCACAAACGCCCTCTCCGATTGGAACCACCGTGACGCCACCCCATGCAACTGGACCGCCGTCACATGCGACGCCGCCACCGGCGCCGTCGCCTCCCTTAATTTCGACAACCTCCAGCTCTCCGGCCCCCTCCCGGAAGCCGCACTCTGCCGCCTTCCCTCCCTCGCCAGCCTCTCCATGGCCAACAACAGCCTTGGCGGCACCCTTCCCGACGCCGCTTTCTCCGCCTGCGCCGCCCTCCGAAAGCTCGACCTCTCCGAGAATGCCATCATCGGCCCCATCCCCTCCGCCCTCGCTTTCCTACCCGCCCTCGAAACCCTCGACCTCTCCTCCAACAACTTCTCCGGCGAGATTCCTGCGAGCTTCGGCCAGTTCCGCCAACTCCGAAGCCTCTTCCTCGTCAGCAACCTCCTGAACGGAACCATTCCCTCTTTCCTGGGCAACGTTTCCACGCTCCAAAAGCTTCATCTCGCTTACAACGTTTACTTTGACGCAGGTCACATTCCTCCTTCTTTGGGGAACCTCACGAATCTCGAGGAGCTCTGGCTAGCAGGGTGCAACCTTGTAGGCCCCATTCCTCCTTCTCTAGGAAACTTGACGAAGCTCACAAACCTCGACTTGTCCATAAACAACCTCGTCGGAAACATACCTGAACAACTCGTGTCGGGTTTGCGCAGCATTGTACAAATCGAACTCTACGAGAACGCGCTCTCCGGTGCGTTGCCACGCGCCGCGTTCGCAAACCTTGCTAACTTGGAAAGGTTCGATGCCTCCACGAACGAGTTGACCGGGACGATTCCGGACGAGTTGTGCGGGTTGAAGAAACTCGGGTCGCTGAACCTGTACGCTAATAAACTCGAGGGTACTTTGCCGGAGAGTATAGTGAATTCGGACAACTTGTACGAGTTGAAGTTGTTCAACAACTCACTCTCTGGGTCGTTGCCCAGCGGGTTGGGTGGAAACTCAAAGTTGAAGAGTTTCGACGTTTCCTTTAATCGATTCTCCGGCGAGATTCCGGCGGGGTTGTGCGGCGGAGGAGCGTTGGAGGAGCTGATTTTGATTTACAATACGTTTTCCGGGAGGATCCCCGAAAGTCTCGGGGAATGCAAGAGTTTGAGAAGGGTTCGGCTTAGGAACAATAACCTTTCTGGGGTTGTGCCGGGGGGGTTATGGGGTTTGCCCCATTTGAATTTGTTGGAGCTTGTTGAGAACTCTCTTTCTGGGTCGATTGCTAATGGGATTTCCGGGGCGCGGAGCCTTTCAATTTTGTTAATTTCAGGAAATAATTTTTCTGGGTCGATTCCCGAGGGGATTGGTGAATTGGTTAATCTTGGAGTGTTTGTTGCTAATAATAATAATCTTACTGGCCGGATTCCGACAAGTGTGGTTGGGTTGAGTCAGTTGGATAGGCTGGTCCTCAGCGACAATCAGCTTTTTGGAGAGATTCCTGCTAGTGTTGGTGGTTGGAAGACGCTCAATGAACTTGATTTGGCGAATAATAGATTGGATGGGAGTATTCCTAAGGAGTTATTGGACTTACCTGTGCTTAAGTATCTTGATCTTTCTAATAATCGGTTATCTGGTCTGATTCCAATTGAGCTGCAGAATATGAAGCTGAACTTGTTGAACTTGTCGAACAATCAGTTTTCTGGGGAGATTCCTCCTCTTTATGCCAACGAGTATTATAGAAACAGTTTTCTCGGGAATCCGGGGCTGTGTAGTTCTCTCTCTGGTCTGTGTCCAAGCTTGAATGAGAATGAGGGTAAGGGCAGGAAATATGTGTGGATTTTCCGGTTCATATTTGTGCTTGCTGGGATTGTGCTAATTGTCGGGGTGTCTTGGTTCTACTTCAAATTCCGGAATTTCAAGAAGATGAAAAAGGGGTTTCAGATTTCAAAGTGGAGGTCGTTTCACAAGCTGGGGTTCAGTGAGTTCGAGGTTGTTAAACTGCTAAGCGAGGACAATGTCATAGGGAGTGGAGCATCTGGGAAGGTTTACAAAGTGGCCCTGAGCAATGGTGAGGTGGTGGCTGTGAAGAAATTGTTCGGAGCACCAAACATGGGAAATGGATCTGTTGATTCTGAGAAGGATGGGTTTGAAGTTGAGGTCGAAACACTGGGCAAGATTCGGCACAAGAATATCGTGAGATTATGGTGTTGCTGCAACAGTAAAGACAGCAAGCTCTTGGTTTATGAGTACATGCCAAATGGGAGTCTAGCTGATTTGTTGCACAGTAGCAAGAAAGGCTTGTTGGATTGGCCCACCAGATATAAAATCGCAATCGATGCTGCTGAAGGGCTCTCATATCTGCATCATGATTGTGTGCCCCCTATTGTCCATAGGGATGTCAAATCTAGCAATATCTTGCTAGATGATGAATTTGGAGCAAAAGTAGCAGATTTTGGAGTTGCCAAAATCGTGAATGGAGCCAACCAAGGTGCACAATCTATGTCTGTGATTGCTGGATCTTATGGTTACATTGCACCAGGTACAAAACTTAAACCTTAAATCTTAAACTTGTATCATAAAACTTATGTGACAGTTAACCATCTGCATAGATTTAATGGGATTTGGTGGTTGAATTTGATGCAGAATATGCTTATACTCTTCGGGTGAATGAAAAGAGTGACATATATAGTTTTGGTGTGGTGATTTTGGAGTTGGTAACTGGGAAGCCCCCTCTTGATCCAGAGTATGGGGAAAAGGATCTAGTGAAATGGGTTTACTCCACAATGGATCAGAAAGGACAAGATGAAGTGATTGATCCAAGTTTGGATGGTGAATATAGGGAAGAAATGAGAAAGGTACTAAGCGTGGGGCTTCTTTGCACTACTTCTCTTCCTATAACTCGTCCTTCAATGCGTAGAGTGGTGAAAATGCTGAAGGAAGTAACTGCACCAGTTCTTCCCAAATCCTTAAGTGGAAAACTCTCTCCTTATTTTCAGGAAGTGCCCTCTGATAATGATCATCAGGGAAGTTTAGTTTGAGCTACATTCTGAAAATCAAAGTAATCAGCTGCAATTTTCTCTTCAGCTTTGGTAAATTGCTACTTAAAACTTAGTTCTTGCTTAGGCAATAGTTCTTGAAACAGCAATTGTAAGAAAGGCCAATAACTCTCCAGTTTCAATCTTATAAATCGTCTTTAATTCCAGCTAAAAATGATATAATGAAATTCTCACTAGATTATATATTATGTTCTACTTTGCATTAAAATGTAATATAATATATTTTCAGGAAATTGCCTTGTGCCAATCTTTATCCCTCCATATCTAGTTGCTTTGCCTGTTCATTAACTTCTGTTGGGATACTCATCAATGGCTCTGTCACTTGAGTCTGCAGATGATATCAATACTTCTCTACAAAAAGTTAAGAAAAATATTACAAACATATTCTCTATCACATTCTTTGAATATATCCTGATTAAAGCTTATTAGAAATCACAAAATTTGATGAAGCTTCTGTTCAATGAAGTTACTTTTTGATTTCATGAGTTTGAATAGATTTTAATCACCGACAGATAATCAAACAGAGGTTTTTTGGTAGATTGAATGATTTGCCAACCTTTTGATAGAGATCTAACCAAATGAAATCTCAAATTTAATGTGTTGGGATATATTTTTCCTTGTTTAGGGTAAGATTAACTTTGAAAATGACTAATGGAGCAATGATGATAACATAAAACCGTTTTATTTATTAAAGAATTTCACTTCATTTTTTAGATTTGATGTGTATTTTTTATGATGCAAAAGTCTTATAAAATTTAATTTAAAGATATGATATTTATATTTCAATTTATATTTAATATTATTATTAGTTATTGGCAAAGATTTTATTTATTTATTGTTGTAGAATATTTATATGATAAAAGGGTTGTTGTTTCTAATGGAAATAGTAAAAAAAAAGTGTTAGGTAGTCATTATCACTTTCATGTTGATTGTAATATTTATTATGAGAACAAGTTCCATTTTATCCAACATGTTTTAAATAAGAAATAATAGAAATAATTCATAATGTTATAATATCTATAATATTATTTTATATAAATAATAAAAAAATATATTTCTTAATCTGTGTATACATATAACAAAAATGATGAAACAAAATAATAATTACATCTTCATGTTAAAAAGTAAATAAATATCAAAGACTTCATGAAAAAAATATAAAAATATTAAATACTCAATAATAAAAAAAAATTATTACTCAATTAAAAATACAAAATTTATAAAAAAAGTTTAAAATTTAATTAAATCGAAATTCGTTGTCATGTCATATTATTTCAATAGAGAAATTTTATAATATCCATTCAACTTTTAAACTTACAAATACATTAGTGATGTAACATTTAATTAATGCAAACAAAATTTGTTCTTGTGATATTTTTATATTGAATGGATTTTTGCTTATTGAAAAGATTTCATGATTATATATGTAACATTTAATTAGCGTGAATAAATTTGTTCTTGATAACTGTAATATTTTTATATTGAATGAACTGGTTATAATAATAAGGTTTGGGCATAAGTCATACCTTACCATAATTGATTTGGTGAGTTTTTTTTTTTTTGTTTGACTGAAAAAGTCAGTTTTGGTGTTTGGGATGAATTTTTTTCTACCTGAGCAGGTTTAACTTTATTGACTATAATTAGCTTCAAATGTCTCCCTAATGATAATGAAAAAGGTTTTGAGGCAAAAATAATTCATCTTGTAGTAATTTATCTAATGGATCCATTTTGGTGCTTAATGTCATGAGTCAAAACTTTTTCCATTCTAACAGTTTTAGTCCCATAATTTATTTTAATAAACTTTAAATATAGCTTCATTCTCTCTCATAGTCCTATACTTTCTTGTGGTATTTCCTTAATTTCTTTTAAACAATCTAATTTTAAATAAAAAAAATCTTTATTCCTAATTATTGAGTCTGAAATAAAAAAAAATGTTTCGGATCAATTATTTCAGAATTTACGAAAATGGTTTATCTTTTTGTATAGTTAATATGGAATTAATAATTCTATGATTACGGATATAAGAATGATAATTTGGAGCAGCCAAGCGAGTTGGTTTGCATGTTTGCAGAAAAAATGTGGGATGGGTTGTGATGTTGAATTCGTTGGTCTGCACAGAACCACATTTCACACAAGTTAAAGGCGGGGAGGGACGAACTGACTCGTTTACAAAATTAAAATTATTTTTTTTCCAATTCTCATATCATTCATCCCGTTGTTTCTGTAAGTTTATTTTTATTATTATTATTATTATTATTATTATTATTATTATAATCATTGTATATAAGATAATGATTTTAGTTCTTAAATATGGAATATTTTTTTATATATTTTTAGATTAACAAATTTGTATCTGTCTTGTAATGTGACATGTTGCTATTGTAATTTAGCTATAATATTTGTTGCTATTATTTCTAGTCTTTGATTAGTTAGAGTAAATGGAATTATTTCGATAGGAAATGAATATAAATTATTATGAACAAAGTTTTTATTTTGCTCATTATAAATACGAGTCAGCCCGCATGATGGGGCGGACCAGGAAAGTAAACCTTTGTTTTTGACTGTGGGACGAGTCAACCTAGCCCATATTTTACGAGCCAAAATGGAGGACGGGCCAAAATAGGTTGAATTGACCCATTTTGCAATTCCTTTCAAATGGTGCGTAAAACAATCTTATTTAAACTAGCGAGATCACAAATATGATAACACCTGTGTATTCGCATTTTTAATTTTCATAAAAAATTGAATTAAGATCGATAAGAAATATTTAATTAACTTTTAAAATAGTTATTAAAGATAAAAAAAAATGTATACAAAAAGAAGTTTTTAAAATGGTTAAAGACAAAATAATTTTTTAGAATAATGATTAGAAATAAACTATTTATAAATTGATTAATTTTTAAAATAATACTTAAAGATAAAATTAGAATAACAAAATATGAATAAAAAAAAATATCTCTTTATATATTATTATAAATAAATATACTACGGTCAAATTATGCAAAGATAAATATTATGCGATGGGATAAATAACCGTAAATGAATATTGGGTTTAACTTTATGGTTTCAACTAATGGGCCTCCCTTCTTCAGTTTTCATTCCTTGTGGGGCTTCTACTTCCTGCAGCCCCATAATTTCTTCACCCACGCTCAAAGTTTTCAAAATGACATTGTATCTCCTTAAAAGTGACTTGCAGTTTATGTATTTCAGAACAAAATTTCTAGAACAGAATTTTGGAATAAAATTTTCAATACATTAAAATATATTCTGAAACAATTTTTTGAAATATATAATATGTTCTGGAACGAATTTTTTAAAATACTCTTACATGATATATGTTCAGAAAAGAAAACTTTGCAAAACATAAAATATATTTAAAAAACGTTTTTCAGAATTTTCTTTTCTTTGTATTTTCTCTTTACTTCTTTTGTTTGCATCAGCGGTGTAATAGAAGTGTTGTGGTGTGAGGAGGTACAATAGTGTAAGATATTTAAATATTTTCCTAATATTTTGAAGATGAATTTAATAATTGTGAGGGTGCAGGAATGAATCTTCAAAAGGTCCAACAATTAAACAGATTGAAACTGGTTTATCACCGTTTTTATTTTAAACTGAATCTTTTCCATAAACTAATATAATGTAGTACTTTCTATTTAGTACATTAAGAGAAAACAAAAAGCAAAGAAAAACAAATAAAAAAGTGAAATAATTAATAGACACGTTAAGTTTATAAAATTTAAATATACATTTTTTTAAGCATGATACTGAAACCCAAAATATTCTTCCTGTGTACCTTGTTTCAGCAAGTGTCTTTGGGCTTAGGGTCTCCCTTATCATCAGTGTAACTAAAAGCCACAAAGATAGAGAATATAAAATCCAACTGAATTGCTAATCATTAGGTGTCATATAACTGATAATTAATTAAGAAAAGATAATAAAGCAAAAAGAAAAAAAAAAGTAACATAATAGAAAAGACCAACACTGAATTAAGAGTATCATTGTCCAATCCTTTTACCCTTTCCAGTTTGATAAATTATTTAATCAAATAATCTTTATACCCTTCATTTGATTTCTCACATATATTCTCTAATTATCCACATTTATTTAATGAAGGATAAATAGGTCTGTAATTTTGCATGGCAATGATTTTCTTACTTCTCTTGGCCAACTTTGGTAAATAAAGCCAAAGATTGATAATAAGATTCTTGTTTTATGTTCATAGGTCCCATTTGGCTATACTCATGATACACGTTCTACTAATGTTTCTACTTGTAGTGTACAATGAGCAATTCCGAATAGGAAAATTTGAGTATAATTATATATTTAAATGAGATTTTTTAATATAATTGATCTTCAAAAATAATTTCTCTTATATTATTATCTTGAGAATAATAAATAGAAAAAATAACAAAAATAAATTCATCGTATAGTTCAAACCTTTTTATCTTTATGCAATTTTTCTGATAAAAATTACAAATTTTCGTATAATTTTGTTGACACTTAATTCAGTGTTGATCTTTTCTATTCCATTACGTGGTTAATAAAAAAAAAGATTAGAGTTTTTAAGTGCATCATCAGGTGTAGATAAGATTTGGTAGATGATGCTTGAAATATATTTATTGTTTTTCATTTCCTTGAACAAGTACATAAACATCAACAGATGGCAAAAGATAGTGTGCTGAAACTATCAATGATGTTGAGGGCTAAGCCTTTGAAGGTAGATTGAGAGAGAGATTCTTGGTATGCATGAGAAGTCTACGTGAAGGAATGGAGTTATGGTTGGCTCAAAAATGTTTTTTTTTTTTTTTTCAATTTTGTTCTTAGTTTTGAGGTATTAATATTTTAAACTTTATCTATACTCCAGGGTGACATCGGACCTAAGTTCTGGCTCTGTGCTTACATTAGGTTGCCCAAATCCCACTCAACTCTCTCTTCTACCCTTATATATCACTTCTTTCTTTCCATCTTAAAACTCCTTTTCTTTTATTTTTAATTAAATCCAAAGCTACCTTTAGTCAGACTTATAAAGGATAAAAATCTACATTTATTCCTCTACAAGTTTTCATACAAGTATACAAAGCAAAGCAAAACTTGAGATCAAAGCAATCTTTTTTTATATATTATTTTTTTCATTCCTCTCTGCAACTAACCCCATTACTTATTTCAGTTCCACTCTCTATATTTAGAATTTTTAGGTATAGCTCTCTCCTAGACTGCAATATATTCTCTCATGCAAAAAAAAGTGAGGGAGAATTTCATTCCTTCCCAACCCTCAACAAAATCTGGCATGAGGGGAGCAACCTTTAGAAGAGACAACATTTTCTTTTCCCCTTCTATTTAATTATTACTACTTTAAATTCATCTCTTCTTGGCTCAACCTTTCTCTCACTCTTCCTCAGTTCATCCTTGTTCCATTTCTTTTAGAACTGCATAAGTGAAGAACATAACCAGCAATGGAATGAGGGTGAAAAGAGGATATATAACAAGGAAATGACTCAGTGCAGTTACCCTGAAAACAACCACACCGTCATCGTGGAGAGGCACAAAGATAACTTCATCAGAACATGTCCTACATGTGGTCATCATGTCAAATGCCAGGAGCAGGTTCACATTAATTAACTCCTTCATTACTCCATGCATACTCATCATCATCATCATCATCATCATCATCCTTTTCTGTCTTTTCTACTTGAGTTTGAATCTGATACAATATACACACTTTTATATTGTTTTCTAATCAGCATTATATATATGCACAGTATTTGATACTTACTGTTTTATTGGCCTTTCATTTCAATAATAGATATAAATGTTCTGGTGTTGATGTTTAGGCTGCTGGAATTCATGACTTGCCTGGACTTCCAGCTGGAGTAAAGTTTGATCCTACAGATCAAGAGATTCTTGAGCATTTGGAAGCTAAAGTGCGTTCTGACATTCACAAGCTGCATCCGTTAATCGATGAGTTCATCCCTACTCTTGAAGGGGAGAATGGAATCTGCTGCACCCATCCAGAGAAGTTACCAGGTAATTTAATACAAGCCACTTTGTGATTATTCATTTCCATTTTTCTCTCACTCATTCAACAATATTAAGAATATTATTTTTGCATATAGTTCCTTAAGATATATGGTTAGATATGTTTGTTTCCTTTAAACTTCAGCAACTTCAAACTGAGAAAGCATGACCTTTGCTGAATTCACACTTTTGTGCAGAAGATGTGACCATTGACAACATCATGTTATCCATTTTACAACTACTTCTATTTTATTGTGGGAAAAATGCGTGCAACCAAACCTTGCGTTTACTACTGTTTCTGTTCCATGATCTGGCACAAGAAAGGTCTTCATAACTTTGATGTAATTTAACATCTTAATGTTTTGATGAACTCTACTGCAGGAGTTGGCAAAGATGGGTTGATCCGACATTTCTTTCACAGGCCTTCGAAAGCATACACGACAGGAACAAGGAAAAGGAGAAAGGTGCATACGGATGCTGATGGCAGTGAGACACGGTGGCACAAAACAGGTAAGACTAGGCCAGTCTACATCAGTGGCAAGTTAAAAGGGTACAAGAAAATTCTTGTGCTTTACACCAACTACAGAAAACAAAGAAAGCCTGAGAAGACAAACTGGGTGATGCATCAGTACCACCTTGGCAATAATGAAGAGGAGAAGGAAGGGGAGTTGGTGGTCTCCAAAGTTTTCTATCAGACACAGCCTAGACAATGTGGTTCACTCATGAAAGACTCGTATTCTGCTAAACTAAACGGTGAAAGTGTGCATGAGGTAACTAATCATAAAAGCACTGGGTTTATTGAATTCTACAATAATTCGTTTGTATCCTTTGAGCAAGGGGACCAGCATAGGCCTAGCAGTGCACAACTAGTCACCCACTTCCCTGTTCATGATGGTGCTACTTTCATTCCTTGAAATAAGTGGTGGAAATTCATGGAAGGAGAAGGAACATTACAATTGTATTCTGCATTGAAGAAATAAGTTAATAACCAACTATAAGTACAGTTAGGAGGGAAAAGGGGGGAACAGAATAAGGAGAAACTGCTTCATCCGAAAGCTAGTGATCAGATACTTCAATTGAGGAAGGAAAAAGCAGGGTGAGGAGACCAAAGTAAACAGAAAGCCAAAACTATTTGGCTGTAACTTTGTTTACTTTCTTTTATTCTTTTACAATTTTTGGAGGTTAGCTGCTATCATGCTTTGTGCAGTGACACGAAAACATATCTGAATTTTCCTATACTTGGGTAAATACTAACCATCAATCTGTACAAACATGACCTTTACCCTAAAGCCTTGAACCACATACTCCGTCTGGTGCGTTTTTTACTGTGAGTTTTGTTTTATGTATATGATTCGGGAAATTATACTCTTATTGCGTGTACATGTTACTTTTATGAACATGGTGAGAAGAGAATACAGATATGAGAGAAGGGAAAAAAATTAAACAGTATGGTATAAAAGAAAGATATGAATAATATAGCTCACAGCACATTTAAGCATCCATCTAGTAAAAAATATAACCAGTTATCAAAATAATAGCATTACTACGAAAAATGTAAATAAGTTTCTCTAATCTCACTATAGAGCCCTTCAATATTATTTACCAAATCGCGAAGTGCAAATAAAAGAATGTCAACAACTTCAAGAACCAATTGAGGAAGTGTTGAAAAGAGACAATGCCTAATGAAAATGACTCAACGGTAGGCAGAACAACTGTGTGAGTGGATTAACTATAATTATATTCGATGATGCTTGAAACCAAAATCATCTTTCTGTACAGAAAGAGCAAAGTACACACATGACTAGTCAGTTTCGCTTCATCCAGGTGTCTTGTTGGTCTTGCTTTTTTAGTCGGCGACAGACCATCCGTCACGTTCTTGAGATGTGTTCCTATGGTAGCTAGCTAGTTTGTACCAAAATAAAATAGTAGAATATTGCGTCAATACTAACTTTAACCCACCATACCTAGTCTTGCAGAGCCATGGTATCTTCAACAGTAAGAAATTTGTGTTTGCTCACGATTTGCAAAGTCATTCATTTAAGACAGTGTATCACAGACCAGGTTGCACACTCCTTCTCACACATGAAACATATACCATAATACAAACACTAATGTGTAAAAAGAAGGTTAAATATGATAAGAGAACTAAAATTATGCAACTGGCTTTACTATCATTTAATCGCCCCCATTCACTACTTTCTTTTCAGTATCACAAGGGAGCCTATATCTAAGAAAAACAAAGACGTTTACAGCAGCAAGCACGCCTCACAAGTATTCAAGATCTCTTGTTGACAATCATTTTGAGGATTGGCATAAACACCAGGGCGAACCACATTCCATCACACCCTGTTAACAAGAATCCATGTCCACAATAAGTTTCTTAAATTCGTCAAGATAACATGCAAAGAGGAAAGCAAAAAGGAGAGAAGATTTGCAACAAACACTCAGAAATGGGCTTGACAGACTTCATATACTAGTTGTCTACGGACTAACTTTCAACAAATATAACATTTTTATTCTGAAGTATCAGTAAGATGAAAATAAGAAAATACACACTTAATCAGTATTCACCTAGCATCAGATGATTCTTATATTCTCCTGAATGACTGTCTTTATCTTGATACATAATCAGAATCAAAACAAGAGCAAAAATAAACCTATCAAAACAAATCAAATGATCCACCCATCAATGCCAAAGACTGAATATACATAAAATGTCCTCCCCTGAAAGATATTATTTGCGTTGCTTTTCTTCCCAAAAGTTTGTGTCTCATACAAATACGCCCACAAAGTAGTCAACAACTCAACATGCTATCAAGTTCTTCCATTCAGTGATCAGTTTTGTATGAACAAAACCTTCAAAAACTAAGGAACGCAAATAGCTAAAATCTTTCACCCCGACACAAAATTAACCTCTTCCACGATTCTAATATTCAGTCAACAGAACGACAAATCAATTGATTGATGAAATCATCACAAAATAAGGTGCGGTTGGTAACCCCAATTTGTACCAAACGAAACTAACAAACAACGATTTAGCCATTTAAACAACCAGCATCGTTCAAATGCAGCTATCCTAAAGTGTTTTTCATTGTCCATTCATTATGAAATAATCCCAACAAAATAACCTTTTCATTCTAACTCAATTTACACAAACCATTATATACCAGTTTAATATAGTGAATCACTGAAGTGTTGTCACTTGAGATGTGGGATAAAGTGTGTGTGCAATTTTAGTTGAATTTTTCACAATCACGTTAAAAATACTAACTAACTAAATATAGGCAAAAATAGTTTTTGTGATAACTTTTGGGATCAAATATTTACACTCAATTTTCATAATAAAATACAAAAAACATTATTCACATTATTTCAAAATCAATTTTGAGAATGCTCATACAATTACCCATCACTCTCACTCACTCGCTCACAGCTTCTCCTTTTCTTCCTCAACAGAAAAACATCGGCCTCCTCGTAAGCATAATCTGGATGCAAATGCTCGTGTGGGACTTTCTCGATGTGGAAGGCTTTGTCGCACAGTTCCCAGAAAAGCTCGTGTGCTTCGGGTGCCCTAAGCTGGTAGCCGAGCAAAACGACGCCGTCGTCGGAGACTAGGGCTTCCATGGCGGAAACCAAAGACGGGACGGACTCGCGAATGTAAACGACGTCGGTTGCGACGACGAAGTCGAAGGGAGGGTTGAGGGCAGCGATCTGCTGCGCGTTGTTCCAGTAAAGAACGGAGTGTTTCAGGTTCTTGCGGAGGATGGGCTTGTTCACCTTCAGGTTGCGCTTCAGGGCCGGCATCACGGGCGCGATATCCGTGAGGACCAGGTCCGTCAGGCCCAATAAGAACAGGCCCATCCCCGCCACGCCGCAGCCCGTGCCCAGCTCCACAGCCCGTTTGCCTCCGAAGTCCAGCACACGGGCGTACGGGTTGTTGTCGGAGGGTGAGGCCCAGCGCTCCATGAATTTTACGAGGACGAGGGAGCAGGGCCACACGGAGGTTCCCACGTGCATGGAACCGTTGTCTTGCTGCAGCGACAGAACGGCGCCATTCACCGGAAGCTCGATCACCGGCGAGTCTGTGAACTTCATTCTTCTCTCAAGTTTCGATTCCAACACGACGCAACGCAAGATGTCGGATTATTGTTTGTTTTGGGCTGTGGGCTTTGAGAAGTAGTTGGGTTCTGAAATGTTCCATGGGTCTACTCTTTAAAAAACAAAATGGGCTGGATTAAGAGGTTTTGTCCTGCACCCCAAAAGTTTTTTACTCTTCCATTTATGCCCTTCAAAAAATAAATGAAAATTTAAAAGTGGATTTGGTAAAAACAATAATTAAGTAATTATGAAATTACTAGGAGTGGTTGCTTGAACAAACATAATAACCGATAGTGGTGGCTATATGACTAACGTGTTGCACCTCCAAATTGTCTCTACTTTGCCATTCACTTTCACGGAAGAATCTTAAATATATATATATATATATATATATATATATATATATATATATATATATATATATATATATATATATATATATATAGATATATATATATATATATATATATATATATATATTTAAGATTCTTCCGTGAAAGTGAATGGCAAAGTAGAGACAATTTGGAGGTGCAACACGTTAGTCATATAGCCACCACTATCGGT